>ERZ781398.952-NODE-952-length-29082-cov-4.249389_pt1 | contig 29082 bp, 27 predicted proteins | sample MGYA00433077_ERZ781398 | MGnify/ENA primary metagenome ERZ781398 (study PRJEB29847, sample SAMN06458254) | wastewater metagenome | isolation source: Wastewater bioreactor | place: South Africa: Cape Town | study: EMG produced TPA metagenomics assembly of the... | reverse complement strand
GTCGAACAAGATCCAAATGAAATCTTAGACAAAACTATTTTTTGTATGGAAAAAGCCGTCGAAAAATTCGAACAACTAGGCTATCGAAAAACTGATATCAAAAGTAGCAAGATTACCGTTAAACGAAGAAGATTTAAAAAAAAAAACTATTTTTCCTTTTGCAGCAATTGGAGTCACAAATCAACGTGAAACAACAATTCTTTGGGATAAAGAAACGGGCCAAGTTTTGTACAATGCTATTGTTTGGTTAGATGCACGAACAGAAGAAACGGTTGATTTTCTTTTAAAACAATATCAAAAAAGTCCAGATTGTCTTCAAGAACAATGTGGTTTGCCTATTTCAACATATTTTTCGGCACTAAAAATTCGATGGTTAATTGATAATAGTCATGCTGTTCGAAAAGCTATTAAAGAAAAACGATGCTGTTTTGGAACAGTTGATAGTTGGCTACTTTTTGTAAACGAATATGATTAACTAGCTTTTTTCAATTATGAAAATCTGTTGTTGTCTGTATTTAGAATTTACTTTCTAATCAACATGAAACTGTACATGTAACTGATGTAACAAATGCTAGCCGTACGTGTTAATAACGATCATTCGATCGAATTAATTATGCTCGATTGATTTATATTTAGGAACAATGTTGATGAATATTCGTACACTCAAATGGGACAGTGAACTTTGCCAGTTTGTGAAATCAATATTTCATATACAGTTGAAATGAAAGATTACATTTATGATCGATTTAGATTTTTCAGCATTCCCGAACATATCTTACCCGAAATAAAATCATCATCGACAATATTCGGATATATTAATAAAGGAGCACTTCAAGGAATTCCTATTGGAGCAGTAAGATAGGATAATTATTAGAGAGAGCAAAAAAACATTCGTTCTCTAGGTACTTGGCGATCAACAAGCAGCACTTGTCGGACAATTCTGTTGGTCGAAAGGTTCAGCAAAGAGCACGTTTGTATCTTTTTTCGATTAAATTTCAATATAAAAAAAACGAATTTCTTCTATTTTCTAGATATGGTAATTTGAATTCGTTTATTTCTCTCTGAATAAGATTTTTATCTGTATTAGGTACTGGTTGTTTTATTCTATATAATACGGGTGAAGATGTTGCCTATTCTCGAAATGGTCTATTATCGACTGTTGCTTATAAATGGAATAATGACGATGCTGTTTACGCTTTGGAAGTAAGTTCACCGTGACCGATAATAGAGGAAATCGCGATCGAATCTAATTTGTTCAATTAGGGTTCGATTGCTATCGCTGGTGAATGTATCAAATGGTTGCGTGACAATCTCGGATTAATTCCTGATTCGAATAGCACAGGTTTGATAAATAGCAAATCATTAATTGTTATGTTTTTCAATTTTTAATAGAAACAATCGCAGCATCTGTCAAAGATACTGGAGGCGTTTATTTTGTACCGGCATTTTCAGGATTATTTGCACCTTATTGGAGATCAGATGCTCGAGGTAAAAAAAATAAACATGAGGAAAACTAAATGACGTTTTTATTATTTTTTTTCAAGGTCTAATTATGGGCATGACTCAATATACAACTAAAGCACATATAGTTCGTGCAGCACTTGAAGGTATTTGTTATCAAACTCGTGAGGTAAATTTGAAAGAACAATTACATTTTTGTATAAAAATCAAAGCTCATAGATTGTTGATGCAATGCACGAAGATAGTGGCGTTCGATTATCGAAATTAAAAATTGATGGTGGCATGGCGAATAATAAATTATTCGTGCAAATGCTTTCGGATATTGTTGGCATTAATGTATCAACTCCGAGTCTTTGTGAAACAACAGCGTTAGGCGTTGCCCTAGCGGCTGGAAAAGCAAAAGGAATTGATCTATTTCAATTGAAGGATGATAATGAGTTCGAAATTGAAATGAATAGTTATACGCCAAGAATACGAGGACAACGTAGGAGAAAATAATCGAATGTCATAGTTAGATTTTATTCTTTTTTGTTTATTAATTAGAGCGTGAAGAAAATTTTAATGCATGGAAACGAGCTGTTATTAAGAGTTTTGAACGAACAACTGCTCCATTCAATATAGAAAATCAAGGTTAATCATAATTGATTGACTAAAATTTCTCATTAAACCAGTACTTTTTCTTTTGTTTTCTATTCAAGGTGCTCAACACGATAAAACTCATCTATCATCAACAACAATTGCATGGATGACATTAGCATCAATATTCGGTGTTCTCTTCTATATGAATTCTCATAAACACTAAACAGAAAAAACATATCCACATCCTCAATCCATTTGTTTTCATGTTTTTGATAAATTATTTTATTGGAAAACAAACAAACAAACTTCCATTCAGTATTACTCATGTCATATTAACATTCTGATTTGTTTTGGTGTCAGTTTTTTTTTCTTTGATCTCATTGTTTTTATGTCTGATTAGTTAGGTCGGATTGCTTCCGTATTCTTTTTTTTCTTGTTTTTATTTTGGAATAAACATCTCATAAAAAAAGACTATGATATGATTCTTTGTCTACGTCTACCATGACGTTTAATGAAACTGCCATATTATTAATTTTCTTTCATCTTGAATAGTTAGTTGTAGACACACTGTAGCATAGGAAAGGAAATCGCTCGATTGAAAACACTTACGTAATGAAAGCAAACAGAACAAAGTTTTTTTTTTGTTATTGGTCTCAACGAAATAAAAGTATATGCTTGTTTAAATGTCATGAAAATAAACCTCGATATACGAGGTTTTTAGCTATATTGAAATGCTTTCCGATGTAAGAAACTACTTAAAAAAAAATGCAAAGAGCTCTATTTGTCCTTTTTTTTCTTTCTTCTTCGTTTAGCCGATACTCGATCAAGCTGTTTCATACTGTTGATTAGACAGAGAAAAAAGATCTCTGGGTATGTCGATTCTGCTTTTGTTGGAAAACTATTTTCACTCTATTTCACCATGTTAAATAAAAATAGCGGAGTGCAAAAATAAGAAACAGAGAGAGAGAGAGAGAGGAAGAAAATAAGAAAGAGAAGAGAGAAAAACAAGAGAGAGGAAGAGAGTTACAATTTTTGGGGGCGATAAATAAGAAAATGCAAAAAAATCTCGAAGAAAGGTTGTAAGTCTATATAAAAAAATAAGTAGATCTTGTTACTTTGATTATGATATAGCTAAGCGAACTAATAAATTACATGTGTACATAACAAATATTAGAATAGAAAATTCTTGTATATAGACAGGTAGACAATAGAAGTTTTTTTTCATTAACAAAGAAAATATTTTGTTGAAAGTTGATAGATAGAGCCAATATTTATTTTTAGAGATTTTTCTCCTCAAAATCATATATGACTTCAAAGTCATTTCATTTTAATGATCAATTATTTTTAGTATAGTCTATTAGAACAATAGCTAATTAAGCCCAATCTATTGATATTCAAAAATCTGGTAATCCTAATGCTCACGCACGCATTAACCTAATTCCTTTTAAGGTAGAGCTATCAAATAGATTCTCTGAAAGTTTAAGATTTTTGTTTTTGAATGATAATCGAAGAGTCATTGCCATTATCTTTTTTTTCTACTTGTCTGATAATAAAGATACATAATGAAAACTATCATCGTTTCTCATCTATTCTCTTCACCTCCCTCTGCCTCGTTCAATTAAGTGCATATTAATCGAGTTTTTCCTTCGACGTCACTGATTGATCTTTAGTTTTTATATTGAAAACCAACGCAAAACAGATTCTTATCTCGCATATATGGAATAAATTATTGACAAAATCTTTTGAAACAATAGATAAGACAAATTCGACATTCTTTTGTTAAGTAAATTTTCTTTTTCATCGATATGGATCTATTATATATACACGTATATATCCAATAGAAAAAGCTAAATCATGTTTGCATATAACATGCACACTAAAAAAGAAAGAAGATTGTAAGTTTTAAGCTCATGTCACGAAACCATAAAGCCGCGAGGGTAGTCTCCGGATGCTGTTCCATCATCGTTATTATTACAGTGTTAGCATTTCTTTTTAATAGGCATTGAATGTTTTCTCTGTTTCTTTTCGGATAGTTTCGAAAAGAAATAACAGGCCCAAAGGCATTTAACTAGCTTTTCTATTGGAAGACATTAATGGATAACGAAATTCATTTTTAGATTATTATTCAATTTAACCCAATATTAGAAATCAAAGTTCAACACAAAAAAGAAAGAAACAATGCTCGGTGGATTCATGAAAATAACATTGTCCGTCAGTGTTTTATGCTTATTTATCAATCTCGTTTGTCAAGCTTCAATTGCTGATGCTTTACCGGTAGAGATTTCAGTTTTTTTTTCTCGAGAAGAAAAAAACAATATTAATCTAATGCACTACTTGTTCTTCTTGTTAATCACCTGTGACAGTTAGTAATTATGCAGAAAACAGTCTATTTCTATGTTCTCCTGAGAAATTGTGTGATGCCACATTTAGAATGTACGTAATAGAAAAATTCATAATCAGACATAGATGCCTTCAAGTCAAAGACTAAACTCAGACCGATCGTATTTTTCTTCGCTCATTCAGGAAGCAATCTCTCTTAAAAATATGTACTTAAGTCTAGTTCTTTTGTTTTCATAGACTTTGGAAGCCGATGTTGATATGGTTAAAACCAATGATGATGCGTCAAGTTTATTCGACAACAATGATCATACGGGTGCGAATGTAATTAGAAGTTCATTGCACTCGACGATTAATCAACCGTCACGTTTGATTAATCGCTTCGAATTTTCTTCTGCACCTAGGAAAAAACATTTTCGAAAATTTTCACATTCTAAAAATTTTTCATCGAATCTTTTTCAATCAACAGGATCAAACAAACAACAACTTCGTAATGCGAAACGTATCAAAGCAATTTTAGAAAACCGTCTCAAACGATTTCGTATGCTTGATCAAGATGAATTTCAAGCAATGCTCACATCCTTGAGTCAACAAGCAGCTGAAGAACAATCAAAATCATCTGATGCCATCGATGCTCTCGGCGGTATGCAACTTGCCAGTAAGCGCATCCGATTGAAACCTCAATTCAATATCTCATTTTCTCTCTCTCTATTTCAGATTATTGGTCACCAGTTTAAATAGGAAGACAACGAGATTTTAATATTGTCTATTATTCTCTCTCTCTCTCTTTCTTTCTTTCTCTCTCTTTCAATCTTTATCTGTTTATAAATAATATGATTAAAATAAGAACAACAAAATGTTTACTGCATAATCACTGATCCAACAAACAGTTTCATCATCATTATCTTCTTCTTCATCTTTTTTTTGCTACTGTATATCAATGGATAAGAATGCAAGAGAGCGAGAGAAAAAAAGAAAGAAAAATACAAGCAAACGAAAGTTTCTTCGTTTCACACCCACTGTCTTAAAATAATAATAAAAAAAAACATCCAAACAACAATAATACTAGGTCATTTCTTTTCTTGTGTATTCAACTAGAGCACTAAGTTGAGCATTGACTAAACTATGTCATGTTTTTGTCACATTTTTCACTCGCTAACAGTCACATCGAGCATGAAAATAGATTCACATAAATATTTCCGATTATTTATTAACAATGGGTGATGAATATTGTCATATACGTGTCAGTGAAGCGGAAATCGAACAATCTTCTCCTTTGTTTTTCCGTTCTAATTTCCAGTTAGAAATTGAAGAGTCTCCTGATTCAATAAAAGAAGGTTATATGAAAAACCTATCGATTTTTATATAAAATAAATAATTAAGGAAAGAAAAACAACGTACACAAAAAAAAAAGAAAAATGCCAGGTTTTACACACATGTACTAATACATTTAAAAAAGAGTTACGAAAGAACAAAAAGAAAAGAAAGAAAACACAAAATATCTCTTATGCATCAATTCGCGTGTATAAACTGAGTAAAAGGTCTTTGTATTTCTTTTCGACGGCAAATCGTCGACTTTTGAATGTTGGCGTTAACAAACCATTTTCGATTGTAAATGGTTCATCAATAAATTCAATAACTTTAACTTGTTCATAGGACATTAAATCACGTTTTTTACCTTCGTGTGTCATATCTTCTAAAACAACTTTTTTCAATCGTTCTGGATTATTAATAATAGCTCGATTAGCTTCTTCTTCGCTCCATTTTTTCATATGTGCATCATCAAGCACGACAATGGCAACAGGAAAATGTTTTAACGAATCACCGTATACAAATACTTGAGAAACAAATAAACTACGTGTATAGACATCTTCGATTTTTTCCGGAGCTATATATTCACCTTGGCTTAACTAAAATAATTTCAAAGAAAAAAAAACAAACAACTCATTTCGAATAATCGATCAATCGACGACATACTTTGTACATATTTTTCTTTCGATCGATAATTCTCAATGTATTATGTTCGGTCCATTTGCCAATATCACCTGTATGTAACCAGCCTTCTTCGTCAATAGTTTCTTTAGTTTTTTCTTCATCTTTCAAATAGCCACTAAATACAGCTCGACTACGAATGCATATTTCTCCTGTACGATTTCGAGCGAAATATTCTTTTTCCGGTACATCAACTAGTTTAATATGATTGAACGAGGTTGGCACGCCTGTTTCACCTGAATCAATATCTTCTAATGTTTGCCAACAGCCAATAACACATTCGGTTTGTCCGTAAGCTTCGATTAATGAACATGAAAATGCTGCACGACTAAATTCACAGACTTCAGCTGATAGTGGTGCACTCGATGATATCACACGACGAACTTGTCCGCCAAATTGTTGACGAACTTTATCGAATATAAGTTTATCCCAGATTGTATCTTGAGCAAAATCACCTCGTCTCATTAATGCTAATTTACTTTGAACAGCCGTTCGAAAAAGAATTCGACCGAATAAACCCTGTTTACGAACTCGATTTCGAACCGTATCATATAAACGATTTAATAAACGTGGAACCATTGAAAGCATTGTTGGACGAAAATCACGGAAATCATCTAGTAATTTATCTACTTTACCTTGCCAGAAGCCGACTTCACCGCCAAGATATGTAATTGAAACAACGGTTCCAAGGCCGAACATATGAGCCATGGGGAGAAAATTTAATGCACGAGGAACTTCGTTAATTGCAAGTGAATCTAAATCGATGGCTTTAGCACAACCGAACATTGCGCAGAGGAAATTTTCATGAGTTAAAATGCACCCTAAAAACATTCAAAATTCATATTAAAAACAACATTTTCGTTTATTTTCAATTTACCTTTCGGTTCGCCTGTACTACCACTTGTGTACATAATAAGAGCTCGATCTTTTGGACTTGGTTTAACAAAATCAATGATATTGTTTCGACCTCTTTCTCTTAATTCATCATAGGTCATCAATTGAAGATCTTTGGCTGTTGCAGCGTCAATTAATTCCTGAGTTGGTTTAACAAATGTAACGATGATTTTCAATTTATTCGAATCATCTTTCCAATCGATTAAATTTTGCACTCGAGTGACGTCATCAGCTAAGATAATTTCAACTTCAGCATGTCGAATAATAAATCGAACACCATCTCGACCGAGTGAATCATAGATACCCATTGGTACCATTGAATATGGCCAACAGGAATACAATGCCAATGCATAATTAACTGATGCCGTGCCATAAATACCGACCAATGTTTCGTTCGATGGCGAAAAGCCAAGACTAGCGATACCACTGCCGGTTTCTTTGATTATTTGATATACTTCGCTATAGAAAAAAAAAACAAGAATTCTTTGTTTGTTTTTCAAAATTTCATACTTATATGAGTATGATTTGAATTTTTCTTCGGAAGAATTTCGGTAGGAAAATTGCGGACGATCACCGCCAGCTTTGACACCATGTTCGACAACATCGTATAATGATTGTACGCCGAGCGAAGAGAAATCTTGTAAACCATCGGCATGATCAGGATGAGCATATATGTGCTCTTTTGAATCGATTTCAACAGCACCTTTTCGTCTTAATGGTTTAGTAAAAATAATTTTAAGAATTTTCGTCGATGAATTGAGCACATAAGTGAACAGGAGAACAACTCCAGTTATTATTGCACTGACTAAAAACGACGCCATATAATCTACTTGAAAACAAAAAACAATTCTAAAATAAAATTTCTCTGCTATTCAAAACAAAACAACAATGAATTGCACTGAGTAAGAAGAAAAAAAAGTAGAGAGAAGAGTCTTCGTCAAATATTTCTGTGTTTGTTGTTTGAATAAATATTACAAAAAAATTCCTTTTATGCATCTACGAAAAAGATAACAACAAGAGCTGTGCAATACGTTCCTCTTTCTCACTTCTACTTTCTTTATCAGTGAGATACAAAATTAACTACAAATAAGAAAGAAAGATCTTACAGCACCTAATATTCATCATGTAGTTATACAGATTTATATATGCACTCCTTTGTTTGTTTCTTTATCTACTCAAGTGTTATTTAAAATGGAGAATATAGAGAAAATTTATCTTTTTTTTTTCGTTTTTCTTTTTGAAAAAATGAATGAAGAAATTGAAATTGTTTTACTTTCAACTTGACAAAATAATCTAGATCATTTTTATATGAAATGAGTACGTTCTTTTAAAAGCATTAACTAACAAAAATATTTACTTTTTCATATATTCGAATTCAAGGATAAGATAACGAAAAGGAAAAACGCTTATTCGGTACTTTATCAAAATGCCTACGTCATATTCAACAAGAATTACTGACATTTTTCTTTTTTGTCTCACATATCCAACGTAGGTAAAAACGTTCTATCGTCCAAATAAAGTTTTTTTTCTCTCTATATGAAAAAGAATGATTAGTTTCTATTGCCATTCGAATGCAACTAATACACAGGAGATACACTCAAGGTGATCGAATGCAATCGAATGGAAGAAAAAGAAAAACAGAAATCAATCGAGTTGCTTTTTGATTTCGCATCATTAGCTTTCATTTCATGCAGGTCTACGAATTTCTTGAAATCGACGTCGTTGAATATCTAACCATTGTAAATAAGCTGTATTCGGACTCGAAATCAACGTCGCATCTGAGAACAGATCCGGACGTATGAGATCTAAATGTCTAATACGTTGATTTCATCACGCAAACGAGAAAGTCTCGTATTTTTTTTTTGTTCGTTCTATTTTTGTTATTGGTACTTACAAAATAAATATGCATAGATACAAGCAAATATCGAAAGAATAAAATTAATTAATATGATATAATATTCATCATTAGTTCGATTAGGTAGAATAAAACGTAATGGTCGAGAATATTGTTCGAAAGCGCTTAGTATGAAATCATTGAATTCATAAATATAAAATGTTAGTAAAGGATTAGATTTTTCTAGAAATATTAAAAGAAAATATATTAAACAACTAAGAACAAGTGTTAATAGATAGATAAATAAAGCGAGAAAAATATATTGTCGAAATGGAATCATTATATTCAACAACAAAAAAAAAGAAAGAAAATCGAATAGAACAGAATGAGAAAACAAACAAATAAATTCAAACGAATTAGTCAAGGTAACCAAACACAGAACACAGTTCAAAATAATTTGCTTAAGATTTATGTTTCTATATATAACTGACATACTAACCTGATGATAAAAAAAAATATATATAAAACTATTAACGACCCGACATGCGTTTATATATTTTTTTTCTGCGTAATTCAAATACTCTGCCTACGTCCGGCGTTTTATTCAAACGTTAATTTATATTGTGTCTTACGCACTATCACATGACGTACATACTTTTCTGTCTTAATGAGTCGGTTTTTTCGTAGTGCACAAAAAAATATTCGATATACGTAAATATATACAGCGTGGTCGTACATCGTCAAGCCGTTTTCATTTATAAACACGTAAATATATTTCATTTGTTTTTCTCTTTTAAAACACACTATATATACACGTCAGTAGACAAAGCAAAATAAAAATAGAGAAGCAAAACAAAATAAAAAATTTTTGTTTAACTTTTTTTTCGAAAAAAAATAGACGAAAAACGAAGATATAAAAATGAAACCGTATGGAATCAATTGCAGTTTGATCAATCAAAGGGAAAACTTCTCTCACTCGATGGTTAAGACAACGGCTTATGTATCGCGCAGATTAACTAACAGATATTGATTTGTTTGAGAGCTTGAACAGCATCCGACGGTAAATCTTGTCCGAGTTCTTTGTACAACGAACGAAGAACTTGTAATTCTTTCATTAATGTATCGACACGTTCGTTCAAAGCACGATTCTCTTCGGCTAATTTATTCATTCGAACTTCGGTTTCTTTTTGTTTTTGCTTGGCTTTTATTCGACTATTTTTAACAGATTCATTATTTTTCAAACGTTGTTGATGATATTCATCCGAATATTTGATAACTTTCTTATTTCCAAAACGAGCTAATTTACTTTTTGATAAATCGTCTTTTTTATTTTCGTTCGTATTCATCTTGAATGAAATAAAGAAAGAAAACGAAATAAATCTGTCAAAAAAATAAGAAAAATATGGAAATAAATAATAAGAACAACAACAACAACAACAACGACAAGAAATTACTATTATGAAATTACTATGAATGAAGAAAAAAAATGAATAATATTCTATTATTGGATGAGGACAAGTGTGCCAATGGCAAATGATTCGTGAAGAGTACGAACTCTATAGAGGACTCGTTTAGTCACTCGGGCAAGAAAAGTAAAAAGTTGATGAAGAATTGTTTTTTTACGAAGGAAAAAAAAGATAAACTAATTTGTTCGTTTTTTTTTGTAAATATTTTTTTCTTGATATATGTATTTATTACATTGATGAAAAGCAAGAAAATACAATGACGAAACAATAAAAAGAAGAAGTAATTTTTAAGTAACTCGTACGCACGTTTTTCTCTTTGATCTGTTTTGTTTTACAATAAAATTACGAACATGTTCGAAACATGTTTTTTAACAGAAAAAGAAAAGATTTTTTTTTGTTTTTCATGATTATGTTTCTCAAATCGGCAAAACTATTTCTATCTATTCTATCTTAAATCACGAACTTTTTTTTTGTTGAAAAAGTCGGAAAAAGACGATTGATTAAAACCATTGAAGAATGTTTTTGTTGCATCGTTCAATGTGTGTTGCTAAGAGCTTGCGAAGATTCACTAGGTAAATCTTGTTTGAGCTCTTTGTAAAGTGATCGTAACACCTGTAATTCCTTCATCAAGAGATCGACACGATCGCTCAAGAGACGATTTTCTTCCGTTAATCGAGTCATTTGACCATCGGATTCTTTTTGTTTTTCTTTCGCTTTCATACGACTCTTTTTTACGGCTTCATTGTTTTTAATTCGTCGATCATGATATTCATTTGAATATTTAATTACTTGTTTGTTACCGAAACGAGCCATTTTTCGTACAGGTCCACCACCTTTTTTCAAGCCACGTCGATTGACATCATCACGTTCTTGTTCGTCCGATTGATGAGAACTAACCGATGAAATTGATGTTTCTTCATTGTGCGAGAGCGTTGGGAGAGATGAAGTATATTCATCCGAATATTGTTGGACTGTGTCCATGGAAACGTTAGTAAGTTCTTGAATCATGGGTTCAGAATCAGATTTAAATAGGTTGTCTGCAGTAAGTTCAGAGAATAAGTCAGTTTCGAAATCAAAGTTATCCGGTAATGTCGAGAGGTCAGTATTGTCAAGAAATTGTTGAATGAAATCTGTATCGCCGACAGGTAATTCAATTGATGGTTCAAGATTTGTATAAGTCGACGATGTTGTAGGAACAGCTTCGCTATTAAAGACACTTATAAGTGACCCGTCGGAGCTGTGTACCTGAAGTGAAGATGAGAGTTTTAATCGATTCTTAATACTTTCAATGGCTGCATGATATGCTGCCGATGTCAATGTGATATCCTGAGCTTGTTTTTTATATGTATGATCTGTCTCTAACTCGTCTATGGGCTCTTGTTTAATGAATTGATCGTCATGATCATCATTCTTACCGAGTTTGAAGACGCAGCTAAGTTCGACGGGAATAGCAAATGATCCATCTGCTCCTGGTTGAATAGGCTTTGTGGTATATTCAGTGTTGTACATGTTGATTGATTTGTTTCTTCGAATAAAGAGAAGGGTGAATAAGCCGTTGTAGTTCCTTGTTCTGGTTTCTTTGTACTAGACAGGGCTAGTGTTGCAGGTACGATTCGATTGTGAGTATAAATATGGACCTTCACTGTACTGGTTGCCGGAGGATTAGCCGAAGACAATTTCTTGATAACTTGAGAGAGCGTGTGTGCGTGTGAGTAGACGGTGATCAATGTAAAAAAGTAGTAATGTCGAAATTTGCATTGTGCTTATATACATTCGTCGATCTCCGTCTCTCTTTTCTCTCGTTTTCTCTCGTTTTCTTCTGAATTTCGAAATTACATGTAAAGATATTGCACCATCGCTTGCAAATACTGAGTCATGATTTTTCTTTTCTCCTTCGTTCTCCTTTCATTTTAGCCTTTTTCCATGCGTCATTATTTGTTCGTTTAGTTACCCGAATAGAGAGAAAGGAAGAAAAACATAATACACGTCAGCAATGTCGACGACATGACTCAGGAGAGGAGAGACAACAGAAAAAACCCAACAACACAGAAGAAAAAGGTTGCTGTTGTGCAAACTAGACACGTAGTGACATGATGGGTTGATAATAGATGTTATAAACTTTATTATATTGACGTGGCACATGAGAAAAATCAACAGTCATTTTGTTTTTATATAAAGGAAAGAAAAAGGTGTGAGAAGATACGCTCACTGTTAGATAACTGAAGAAAATTCTGTGCAAAACTTGATTTTTACAAGACTTATATAGATATAGAGACAACGAGAGAAAAGTATTTCGTAAGAATAATTACGTCGTCGGTCGTAGCCATTCATAAGTGTAATTGCATCATTTGTACAGAACGAAAAAGATAGGAAAGTCAAACGAATTTCAATCGATCGTTCTTTCAGTCAAAAAAAAACGAAGGCCGTCATATCCTCTGAAAATCTTCCACTCGAATCTAATATGTGCTCAATATAGTAATTTTCGATTGTAATTATATGAAATATTAAACGAGAATAACGACATTATTCATGCATCATTGATTGACTTCTAAGTTTCAAGTTATTTGCTTTTATAAGCAATAAAAAATGAATAATTCCCTAATTCCAAGTACGAATATTTGATTATGTGTGAAGATTAATTTGTTTGTTATATTTTTAAAAATATATTTTATTTTGAAAATGTGATTTATTCGTAGGATCAAATTCTGTGAAAATCTAACCAATGGGAAATAGTATTATTTTGATAGTTCTCATGAGATATCGATTAGTATCTAATAATCTACATTGAAAGATTAACGAGATTGATGAAATTTTTATGATAGAATTATCTTTGATGATAGTGATTACAATAATATGTTTGGTTCAGAAAAGTCATCTGAGATAGTTCATATTCATTTGATTATTTCATCAACTTCTTTCTATTCGGCATTAATCAAAAGACTTGTCTCTTTTCTCGGTCAATGTTTATGAAATATTGTCAATAATCTGTTTCTTTCTCAACCAACTGAGTCTATCGAACAAGAAATATTGCCAGAAGAGATCTACGTAAGTTCAACCATAATATCAGCCGCTTACGATTGTTATCATGCAACAAAAGAAATAAATCATCATAAGTAACGTATGGTTTTATTGAAATCAAGTGAAAAATCAAAGATAAGCAGATGTTCAATAAATAAACGGCTTTAAGCTTGATCCTAGTTTAAGATTTAGTCGGTTATTTTTTTCTTCTTCTCCTCCTCGTCGTTCTTTTTTTTTGTATTCAGATTAGTGAAGATGTCAGTAAGAAGAATATGTCATATTAATTTATGCTTATTTGGACACAATCTTCGATTATTCAATTCATCGTCAAGCAAAGCACAGATTTTCGTTACGCTTCAATAATATCACGTATTTTCCCCGATGCATAACTGATCGAGTACTCTGTTTTTCTCGAAAAAAAAGAAGAAGAAAGATAATACTTCAAGGAAAAAAGACAGAGAGAGAGAAAGAGAACTGGATATGTATGTCAATGCATTAATAAAAATCGATATTGGATCACTCGATTCCGACTGGTGTCAAGTAGAATGACAAGAAAGCATTTCTTTTTTTCTCCTTCTTCTTTCTTCCGGCTTTACATCATTAAACACGTTCGAAAGTAATTTAAAATGATTGCTCATGCATCGGATCGGATCCGATCGAAGCGATAGAAATTATGGAAATATCTTCGAATCACTATTTGTTGCTGTTGTTGTTAGTTTTTGTCATGTTTTCTTTAACTATATCTCATATTACTGACAACCTGCTGTAAACATCTCAGATATCAGCAATTTTTCTTAATAGAAAATCTACATCATAGTCGGGGATGTTCTGTTAGTTCATATCTTGTTTTGATTCTTCATTAACTGCAAACAGAAATATTTGTTGTTGTTGTTTTTTTTCGAGAGAGAAAAATCATCATTTTTTTTTGTTGCTTTTTTTCTTATGAACTATTCATTTGCCAATTAAACCATCTGTGAACGATCTTTTTACATACGCTTTTAGCTATATAAATGACTTTTATACGTATATTCCGATATAGGGTTCTTTTTTCTAACGTTTTCTTCCTGTTTTCTTTTCCTGAATACTAAATATATCTACATTTCGACAAAATCATAGTTACCCATGCAGTTATATAGGAACACTTAACGCCATTCTTATAGTCTCTTAAGTCGACAGAACAACGTAGTGCTATTGAACCATACTAGTCCGTCATAACAAATAATGTGCATGCGTTTTTTTTTCTTCTTTTTCACTATGCATTTTTTCTTATTGCTATCGAATAGATATCGATTCTGCATTTTTTTTTATTTATTTTCCGTTTCTTTCACACTCTCACCGACCTATTCTCGTGTATTTTGTCATCGATTATTATTTGCTTATGAATAATGGCACATACACATCATCAGCATCATTATGATTGCTTCTCCGCGGTTAAGTATAAGCATTCATAGCTGCGAAATGGCATCATCTTGTGAAACAAATCACTCTATCTAACAATAACTCGATGAATGTTGACTGTTTTCTTGAGAGTAGAAACTCGATGGTAATGATTAATCTATTTATGATGTTATCTCAAATCAATCTGTTGATAGTTAATATCAAATAGAATTATCAATGATTCATTGGGCAATTATATAGTTTATCAAGTATTTTCTACTAATTTTCAAAACATTAAAACTTCGAGTAAATTTCTATTTTTATTAAGTACAATTTACTGTGCGACCGTAGTAGCGTAAGTATGCTAATCGTTGTGTTGAATGAAATCTTTTGCAAGAAAAAAATCTCGTAGCCGATAGTTAAAAGAAGACAACAACATCAGTAACGACACAGCAGCAATCATAATCATCTTATATATAGATGACTGACGACAAACGACAGATAAAGACATTAACTCCACCCAAGTACGTTAATTATCATAACGTTTTTATTGCTGATGAACACACATCCGCCTACATATTGTTCGTTATAACTCGTAATCGATCTATTTTTGACCAAAAAATATTTTGTCAAGGTCTTTTTTCCTTTTTTCGTCTATCTCTTGATTTTCTTCTAATTTTGTCTTGTTCGATGGTATGTTGCATGTTACTCGATCAATATCCTGACACCATCTCTCCCAATAAATCTCGAGTTTACTGCTTTCTTCTTATTCCCCAACGAGTATTCGTTCAAATTACTAATTCATAACAATCTCTGAGAGCGGTCACGAACTGTTTAGCTTCATGGATTCATTCATTGTCATTCTCTTCTCGTTATATAATTTATGTAAAATCAAACGCGTTTCCTAAGAAAATAATAAGAAAAAGGCTAAAATTAAATTAAAAATATTTTCTTTGTCTTTACGTAAAACTGACGACAGTTTTCTTTTTTTAGCTGATAGCTATATGCGAACTATTTTCTCACTTTTGATTTTATTATCTCAGTAGATTTCTATATTTATCTCGAGTAAAAACGAGAACTCAAGAATAGAAATAATTTCTTCTTCTTCTTCTGACACAATGAGAAGAGACTATCATCTTTCGAGATTCTCATATTTTTTTTTCTACTAATGAGTCATTCATTGGAATTCAGTTGCATATTCATTGATCTTCAAGCGTAATCCTACTCCCCATGAAGGTTTCATTGACAATGCATGATTACTGGCGTTAATTTCTAATGAGATGAAAAACATAAAAAGCAAATGTTGTCTTCTTTTGAATGGTGAATCGAGATTTTCTACTTAAAAAAGAATATTTGTTGTCAAGAAGCAAATAATCAATCGAACATCGTTTTTTTATTGTCTTAACTTATACAAATAAGGAAGGAGAAAAATTTCCTGTTTTCTCTTTATACGCCTTTTCTTTTTCTTTGTTTTTATTCGGTTCTTAGTCTTCGTTATTCTCTTTACTTAAAGAACACATACACACACACATATATAAATATAAGATGGAAGTGACTGCTATCTTATTCATTCAAGTTTCCAGCTATGCATTATGAATAATAGGAAGAATATTCTTTGATGTATTTTACAGAAGTATGCAGGTAAATCATTGACAAGAGATGAGCTGTCTTATTAAGCTGGAGTTATTTCGAATTAGTTTGTCAAAGTATATATTCTTCTGCGTGCTTCCTCACCGTCTCAGTTCTTTTTTTTATCTAGGAAATAAGAAACATAAGTATATTAAGATTATGCTCGATTTCCACTTAATGAACTAAGTTTGAGAATCAATTTTGAGACACAAAAAAAAAGCACTGTGATCATTAGTAGATGATTTTTATTGTTATTTGTAAGATAAAATGAATAGTATATAGCATAATATTTTTTTGGTAATCGAAAAATAATGAATGTGGCAAAGAAATTCACAGCAATAAGAACTGTCATAGCGAGAACAGAAGCAGAAAAGTTAACTAAATTACATATTGTCGTGTCATCCGATTTAGCCCTACTATTTTCTATTTTTCTTTTTTTTTGTTTCAAACAGAGAAAAACACTAAAGAAGATGATTATGACAACAAGTTTCCTGCTTCTCCTTCTTCTTTCTTTCTTTCTTTTTTTCTCTCTTTTTTTTTCTTTCAACAAAACAAGATCGCTCGTTGCAACGCTCATAAATATAATATCTTTTCTAACATCGAACACTTGTTCAGCTTTGTTTAAACGGATCTAATGCTTTGTTCATGTGTCCAATTAAGAAATGTAATGCCTTGATTTGAAATAACAACATGATTAATTAATTTCATCGTCTTATTCTTATTCCATAGAAACATAAAAAATAACTATTATTGAAAGTTCAATTGTGATTTTAGATTGATTTAGCTTATTATTATAATAATTACTATTTTCACTTGTAGCTGTCAATGAAAATTAATGACGCTTAATTGTTCAGCTGAAACGAATACGATCGATTCAAATACTGTTTCGATTAAATATATTGTTAGCGGATGGTTAACACTGATATTTTGTGTATTTGGTAATTACGAGATTTCTTTTTGTTTTCGCTCTCTTTATCTTTCATTTCTTTGATCTATTCAGGTATGATTACCAATACATTTACAGTTATTGTTCTTCTTCACCCACGTATGCGAAACAGTTCGACTCATGTCTATCTCATGGCGTTATCAGCTTGCAATGTATTTCTTCTAGCTGGACTATTGATTAACTATTCATTGAAGTCAATAGGTAAATTGCAAAAATAGAAAAAAAACTACTCAAACAAAATTCTTTACTTCTATTTTAGCATCATATACTGAATTACTTGCATATTTACATCAACCGGATCTAATTAATCGTAATGCATTATTAGCGAATCATTACGAACAATTCTATGCACATGTTGCACCTATAACAACACCACTATTATCAATGCTTCTACTTTGTAGTACATATTTAACTGTTCTTGTTAGTGGTGATCGATATTTTCTTATTTGTTGGCCATTAATTGCCGAAAGACTTCGTACAAGAAAAATGGCCGTACGTTTAGTTTTTCTTGTTTTCATACTTGTTAATATTTATATTTTACCACATTGGTTTGAATATCGTACAACAATACGAACTATTAAAACATATTATCCATCGATAATGAGTAATTTGACATTGAATGAGACATTTGAACAGTCGGATACGAGTAATGAAGAGACACTTGCTGAATTAGCATATACAAATCTTGGTTCAAATGCAATCTATCTTTCGATCTATCGTTTCTATTTAAATGTTCCAATAACATTCGTGATTCCATTCACATTATTAACATTATGCAATGGAAGTATGATACATCAATTACTATTAATTAAACAAAAGAAAAAACGTCTCGGTCATCGAATGAAAGCCGATATCCGTATAACAACAATGTTGATTGTGATTGTTTTGACATTTATGTTATGTCGTTCATTAAATTTATTTGTTAATTTACTAGTTCAATTATCGCCATGTCTTAATAAAAATTCACTACATCGTTTCAATGCATTTGCAAATCTATTAATTGCCTTTAATGGTTTTATTAATTTTTTTCTATTTGCTGCATTCGGTCAACGTTTTCGTGAAATGGTTTTCTATATATTTTTTCGTCGTGGACGTTATCCATTCTTGTCACCGACCGATGGTTTAAGTGTACATCGAACCGCAGCATCAGTTAATTCGCCAACAAGTGATTACTGTCGACGTCAATCACGACGTTATTCAACCAATGATTCAGAACTATGGACAGCAATAGCTCGTCGAAAATCTTCGGCAACTATGGCCATTCTTCATGGTACAAATGATACTCGAACAAGATCAACATCTCAATCAATGGCAAATACATCACATTTAAACATTCCAATATGTTTAAATCATAATCATCAACATCAAACATCGGATCTGTCGATAAGTATAACTGACCAACCGACATATTCAAATCAATCCTGTCAACAATTAACATTAGATAATCATGAAAATTCACCAATTCTTCCAACAAATACATTAACAATACCAACTGAAAATTCCGCTCGAACATTAAGTCCAAATCGTGCACGAAAAAGACCGGAAGATCTCATAGAACATCGTGTTAAATTTGTTTAAATTATGTTTCTGTGCTAAATAAACGAAAATCACTCGTACTATAAATTTTAGATATGAATAATATGCTCAAGGGCAATTCACCATATGACATTGAAATGTCAGTCATTTCGAGAAAAAAACCACTTATCTATTGTGTTCTTCAACAAGTCAACATTAATTATGATATTTGAAAAAAAAAGGGAGAGAAATATACGAAGTAGATATCTATTGAAATTCATCTTAATTTCAAGATTTTATTTTTTATTGAACAAACAAAAACACATTCAACTAAACTTTCGTATTCAAACGTGTCCATTGACCATACTGTTCGTATTCGGATTTTTTCTCTTGTAATTTCTCGGCATATCGTTCAATAACCTTTCGATCTCTAAATTGAAAAGAAAAACTATTTTCCTATTTTCTTCTTTATTGAACACTTACGGAATATATTTAAATGCTTCAACCCATGATCCCGTATGTTTCAAAGTCATTAATATGTTATAAACTTGATCCAATGTCAATGTTTTTCCACTACCACCACCGAATCTATAAGCAGCAAATTGATTCTATATGAATTTCTTTATTTTTCTTTTACTTGACATATCGATCAATAGGAAATCGTTGATGTCGAATATTCTCTCGTTTAGCTTTATTAATTGTCAATGGTTTTTTTCCACCTAACAAAATCGATCAATCGAATATTATTTTCTCAAACAAAAACAAAACAACTTCATCCTACCGACATCAATAATGCCTCCAATAATATAGATAGCATCATGATCAAATTCTGTCATTTCAACATTTGAATCGGGCGAAAGATAAATTAATTTCTCTTTAGGAAATAAATCTAAATAACTTGAAGGTGTTGCTTCAACACAAAGACTTTCTAGAGGTGCTCGTCTATTGAATTCCGCTTGTAATCGACCGGTTGGCGACAGATTACAAAGATAGACAAATGATGGCGAATGAAAACGTTCGACTTCAGCAAAAATATATTGAACTTGATCAATAAGATTTAAAACGTAATGTTGACGAGTATGTTCTTCTTCGAAACTACAATCGATAACGATTCGTTCGTTTAAACGTGCACTTGAAAGAATTCGTTGTTCTCGAAGATATTTCTCAGTTGGTCGACCAAGATGCCGAAAGATCGATGAATAACCAGGATAGTTCGTCGGCGGTTTACCAGCAGCTAACAATTCCTCACGACGTTTACCTGCTTCGATACGACGAAGTGTATTTGCAGCTACTTTTTCGGCACGACGTTTCCGATACATTTCGCGGAGAAAGAGATATCTAAACTTGTTGTTTTATCTGTATTCGAAATTTGCAAAAACAAAAAGTGTTTTTTGTCTATTTTACTCGTAGAGACTTTTACGAGATTCGAGTGTTGTTGAATTGATAAGTTCCGACCAACGATCATCGGGAATGACTAAAGGCATACGTTCGCCACTTTCACGAAACGTTTGAACTTCTATTTTAAAAAAAAAATTGGATAATTAGCACGAGTTGTCAATCAATGAATGAATGTGTTCTACCGATTTCGATAACACGTCGTTTTTGTTCGTCGGTTAATTCGGAAAAACCTATCCGATTTCGTAGGTAGCTCCATAACCATTCAGGTTTGTCTTCTGAAACAATCGTCTTTTCAGTTGATGTGACAGATGAAAGAAAACGACGAGAAGTCGTTTTGAAAACAATCGATGTTAGTATTCGTGAGACAAACATTTGTCTTTTCTCTTCTTATTAACACGAAAAGTAAGAGTTTTACAAAATTTTCCATAAAATACCATAGTTCGACTTATTAACATCGTATTAAATCGAACCCAAAAAGAGGTCGTACAATCCTCTCCTTCTTCTTTTCCGGATGTAATAATAGTCATGTTCGAATTCATGTATTTCTTTCTTTCTCTCTCTCGTTTTTTTTTCATATTAGTATTCTTCTCGATTGAAGAGAAGAGATGAAATCAATAAGAGTTTGGCTTGTTCTTTTTATCTGATCAGAAATATAGCAAATACAAAAAAAAGAGGCACACACACGCACATCAGAGAAGATAATCATCTTTTCATGCACATTTGTTCATTTATCAATAGCAGATGAACATATGCGAAGAAAAACAATCGATAAATGCCACGGTTGATTTATAATTAAACGAAAAACAAAATCATCATGTCAAGTTCATATATTATTGTTGTTGCCCTTTTGCTAAACAAGAAGAATTATCGAACAAGTTCATTGTGAAGTCATCGACGGGTAAAATCAGCAAGCAGGCTGTGATATGACTTTGATTTAATCTCAACATTTCACAGACTGTTTACTGATAGAATCCGCCCGGTTTAACTAAAAAGCAAAGAAGCCAACAACAAACAAAAAAAAACTTCTCGGTCTACCTTGAAATTGTTTTTTTTCATGCATGTGTCTGGTTCATGTCAACAAAGCAAGACTGTGATATGATTGCAAATTTCACATAGCACGATCTCTTTGCTGACACAAAATGAGATGATTAAATAGAAGAAGAAAATAAAAATGAAGAACATTTTCTATGCTTGCAAATTTGAGAATATTTTTATAGTAAGATGACGACGACGAAGAAGAAGAAGAAGAAGAAAAGGTCTTTTTCTCTAATCATCTTCACTTTTCATGTGTTAATGATTGATGTCGAATGACAAATACACTCGCATGGATGCTTTTTTTCCTTATTCTCGTCTTTTCTTTTCTTTTCTCTTCCATCTCAAAAAACCAGTTCGAAGAATGATTTGTTCACTATGATGAAAAAAATATCGATTTTTTAGTTCTTAGCAACCAATAATAAAAGATCAAATGATAGACACATGCATTTACTCAAAATGAACAATAAAAGAAGAAGAAGAAGACGATGACGAACTTAATTTGGAGAGGAAAGAACACTGATTATTTGTTCTATTGACAATATATTTTGTAAAGAAACAATACCAAATCAAATTAACTTACTCTTCCGTAAGAAATTTCTAATTAACAGATGGATTTATCAATCTCATCCGCTCTTATTAACGCGTATATAACTAGTACTATTGCTGCTTCTCGTCAAGACATAAGCAAACTGAATGAAGGATGATGATGCGCTCGCAGCGTCGACTGTAATGTTGTTCTGTCTTTTTCTTTCTTTCTCTCTCTCTCTCTTTTTTTCTCTCTCTCGATCGACGATCTTTTGTTCTTCTTCGATACAAAAATAGATAGACAGATAGATAGATGCAGAACATGTTTAGTTACCAGTTCTTTTTGCCGTTTTCTTTCCTTCTCTCTTTTCTTTTCTGTTTCTTCTTTGTATTATTATTATTATTATTGACCTATACGCGTACTCAGTACACGCACACACACACCAAAACGGACCTGAAAAGAGGAAAGAAACAAGTCGATGCTTACTAGTCTACGATTAATGGTCTCATCGAAAGTGTTTTCATACATGTTTTAGATAGATAACTAGTTGATTGAAAGAAAAGAAAACCACGGGATAGAGTTTTCTTTCTCTGTTGCACGCGCACATTGATTGATATCTATCATATTCTCATAAGAATACATATGTGTATATTTATACTCAAAACAAGACGTCAAGTTTGCTCGCGATGCTCGATCGATACACCGAATGCAGCAACAGCAACAATAAAAAAATGGACGATGAGTGAATCGAATTTTTTTTTCTCAATACTATCAACTCGTACTAAACAAGAAAGAATGATGTTAATATGAGATGCTGAAAATGAAGAAGAGAGAAGAAAAAAAGGAAAAAAAAAAGAAGAAGAAGGAAGGAAAAAGAAAGAGAGGAAAAAGAGCAGCACGCAAGAGTAAAAGCAATACTACCGAGTATTTTGACAAGAGAATTGGACTTGGAAATGATGGCAATGGGTCTATTAGGGAAAACACAAAATATGTGTTGTTATGTGCACGCGTCAACATTTTGTTATTACATTCATCGATTCTTTTCAAAAAAAAAAAGAAGAAAGCTGATGACAATAATAACGACAAGACTTGTATCTTGTAGCAAAGGAAGAAAGAAGAAGATGAGGGAAGAAAAGAAATTGACTAGCTTATTCTTTTTCTATCATTATAGTCATCAACGACACTTATCATCATCATCAACAACAGTTTCACTTTATCCGAAAAAACGAACGAACGAGAAACAGCGTAGGCACTATCACATCATTTTCTTTTTTCTCTCTCTCACTCACTCACTCTCTCTGCCTGTCTAATCATCTTTCTGTTTTCATTGACGAGTGAGCCGAACAGTCAGTATGATTGTCTATCATCATCACACACTTGAGAGAATGAGTGATGATGCACAACTGGAGATGCGCATGAGTTCTATTGAAAAGAAAATATTCACACGTTCGACTTGTCTTTATACAAAATGCAACGAGAATAGAGATATATATTTATCAAAATATACACATTCAATCCAAGAAATATGAATAAGAAAAACAGAAAAGGCCGAAATTTTGCAAAACATAAGCAAACAAACAGAAAAAAAACATTTTTTTTTTGAACATCATTTAAATAAATTCATATTTTGAGAACAATCAAATACTCATACATCATCAGATTTTCGTACGAGATTATCATTTAAAATAGAACAAAAAAACGAATCTATTCAAATTAATGTCAGGTCATTGATTTCTAGTTTTCGAAGGTCATCGAAACCAAAACTAGAAATCGTTCTTTAACCTCACCCACCGCCCATAGGTGCACAACCGGGTCCTATTCACGCAAACAAACGTTATTCAAATGGAAAAAAAGAAATCATTCAATCATCATTACCTCCGCCTGTACCACCAAATCCACCGATGCGTCGACGTGGTCGTCCATCAGGTGGTCTAAAACAGAAAGTTATTTTATTAATAAATGAAAGATAATTACAATATGGATGTCAAATTTGTCATGAATATTCTATCACGCAACTATTTCCGCACATATGGACAATTACAGCAGAAATCACATGAGAATTCTTACCGATCGAATCGACCACCGCCACCTCCACCACCGCCGCCGCCGCCACCACCGGGACGGTAATTAGTTGGCTCGACGTTTCGACCATATTTTGTAAGATTTGGCTGAAAGACAACGAGTTCATTTTGGTTTTATTGTCAAAGAAAATCACGTCGATTTTAACTTACATCGACTAATGAACGCAAACTAAATTTAAAAAATAAAACAGAAGATGATTAACAGAGAAAAACAAAACATTTTCTTACAGTAACAGGATAAAATTGAACAATGTGATAAGATAATGGTAAAATCCACTTGGCGTCCAAATGGGTCGTCGATCACGAACTGCGCCTAAATAGAACACGTAATTCAATCGTATTCTTTTCAAAAATATTCAATCTCGAATGTATTTCTAAAAGAAAGAGACTATCGAACAGTAATCCGAGACAAATCTCATTTTGACAATTGATTCTCTTCGCATGTTTTTAGATAATCTTTCATCTGATGATTAATAATGTATTATAATAGATGTAAGTAGCACGATAGATATATTTACCGGTACTATCGACGTAGACCATGATGAAATTTCGATCTGAAAAATAAATTTACCAAATTGATTTATTTACAAAAAAAACATGAGTCGTTATTAGAGTGAATTGAAATGATAAAATTAAATTTTGAAAATCAGTTTACTGATTGGCATGAATACGAAATCGGCCCATGCGAAGTCTCGGTGGTTTAGGAGGTGGTCTAAAAAATTTTAAAAAATAATTTCTTATTCAAGATACAAAACAATGATCTCTACCCATCAAATCGACCTATGGAACTTCTTTCATCTTGATCATCAACGTTTGGATCGACAATTCGATCTTTTCCTGTCCAAGTTGGCTAAATGAAAATTGATTTATTTTGTTGTAAATCTAACCTTATATGAGAATTTCAACTTACATCAAGCAACGATCGAATACTAGACAACAACAACAAAAGAAATCAATCGAACGAATTTTCAAAACCATTCATTCAATTAGTCTTACAGTATCACAAAAAAGTTAATAAACGAAATCATAAAACCAACGACACTCCAGTTCGATCGATGATTATCCGTATTCATATCTATTTATAGAAATCTAAAAACAGACCCAATAAATAGTAGATGCCCTCAGTAAAAGAAATAGTAATCAAGAAAGAAAAAACAGAGTTTTAAACTATGATAAATAACAAAACAAATAGTTAACCAAAACTACTTATAACAAAAAAAGAGAAGTCTATGTTCTTCGTCTGTTCTATAATTCAACTTTTCCAGCTGAACCACTAAAAGAAGCAAAAGAAACAGATTTTAACATAAATTCGAAAGATATTTGTTTAATTACGTTAGAAACTGTAAGAAATCATTTTCACTTCTGCCACCATTATAATCCGAGGCTACTTGGCCATTTCTATTCAATAGAAAGATGCGAAAAGTTTTCTATTCAATCAAAATCTTATGTAATTATCAAACATACTCGAAGTATTTAACTAGAAGAAGAAAAACAAAATCAAAATTAAACATTATTTCTATCGAATAAAATTCACTTACATGTTGGAAATCCTTTGATATTATATTTTGTACCTAAATCTCGTTCAACAGTTGTATCAACTGCACCAATAATAATGTCCTAAGAAAATCAGAGAATTGTTTTTGTTTGCTTGATAATCGAGAAATCATCGAGATTTACTTTATGTTCGGAAGCAAGTTGAGAGGCAACTGCAGCAAATGCAGGTTTAGCATGTTTACAATGGCCACACCAAGGTGCATAGAACATGACGAGTGCTTTTCGAGATGCACTAACAATTGAATCGAATGTGCTCGATTTAAGCATTTGAACATGTTCGTAACCGGGTGCTGATTCTTTCCAGAATTCGATTGGATCGACAGGTGCTGGTGTTGGTTTGACTTTTTTCGATTGTTCTTCGGGATTGGTCATGAATTCAGTGAATGCTTCTTCCTTGATAGAATTTAAGTTTTAAATGAACGAAATCTTTGCGATATTTACTGTTCGTTGCTCTTCATAATCGGATACGAATTTGCCGAAACTGAAGTATTTTATTGTTGGATAACCTTTAACATCGAATTCACTGCATAATGATTGACTTTGTGTACAATCGACAGCACAGAAAGCAACCTAATTTCAATGAAAATCGAATTAATTCGAATATTTTTCTTCGTTTTCTACTTTTGGATTATCTTTGAATGTAGCTGCAGCTTTTGTATACAAAGGTTTAGCGTTTTTGCAATGTCCACACCCTAATTAATTAATATAAATGGTTTTTTTTTCAATTGAATAAAGTTTTCTCTTTTCATTCGTCTTACATGGAGCATAGAAAAATACGAGAGCAGCTTTTTTCTTCTTTGTAATTGTCTTAAAATTGTCTTGATTCAAATGAACAACATCAGTTTCTTGTTCTGACCATTCCGGTTCAGGTGCTGGTGGTTCTTTTGGACTGAAATTAACAAATACAAACACTTTTTTCGCAAAAAAACAACAACAAATTTTACTCTTTCAAAAATGCGACGATTTTTTCAGCGGTACGTTCATGAATTTCGAATGCATATTTTCCATCACTAAAATCATTTAAAAACGAGAATATTACATTTATTTTCTCAACATGCAATTGAACACTCACCGAAAAAATTTCACTAGACGAAGCAAAATCAATTGTTAGTAACACAGAACACAAACAAACAGACGAAAGGATTAGAATCAAACAAAGACTAAAGAGAAAAATAAATCACGACATACTTGTTGGAAAACCTTGAATTTTATATTGTTTCGATAAGTTCGGTGCTTTTGTTGCATCGATAGCAGCAATAATTGCGTTATTCTAGAATTGAAAAGTGAATGACATATATCAATGGATGGTAGACGACGTACTTGTTCTTCATGTAGATCGATCGAAGCTTGAATTAATTCTGGTTTTAAGTTCTTACAATGTCCACACCCTGAAAATCAATCGAAAGAGTGAACAAAAACATGAAGGCATTCTGTTTTGATTTACATGGTGCATAGAACATAGCTAGAATTGGTTTTTGTTGATTTTCGGCAATGAATTCATCGAATGTTGAATCATTCAAATGAACGATGTAATTAGGATTTTCACTGTCAATTGAAAAGAAACTTTCTTTTGAATCTTCGTCTTCGGATTCGACTTTTTTTGCTTGTGGACTAAACACATCGATTTCAAATCGAAAACAGATTATTTTTAATATTTTACTTGGCAAGCCATTCGATAATTTCTTCTTTTTTATGACCTCCCGAATAATGAAATTTCTCTTCGCCTTTTCTAAGCAAAACAAAAACAGAATACGATCGTTTCTTCTTTTGTTCTCTCCTGCAAACATCAACCTACTCGAAATAGATAATTGTTGGAAATCCAGTTATATTAAATTGTCGTCTCAATGGATAATTTTCGACTCGATCAACATCCATTCCAGCGAGAGCATATTTGCCTTTTATTTCAGTTGCTGCTTCGGCATAAACCGGTTTCAATCGTTTACAATATCCACACCAAGGTGCATAGAACATGACCAATAATGGAAGCGGTTGTTTTAATGCACGTTGAAAATCTTTCGGCGTTTGAAGATGAAGAACATCTTCGGCAAGAGGATCTTCGTGCCATGGCATGTCACCTTTGGGATCGAGCATGAAATTAACCATAGACTAGAAACAATCGAATTCGTAAGATTTTTTTTTTGTTTTATTTCGATGAATGAAAAACAATACTTTAGCAGCGAGTGCACGATCGTAGAATTTGTGTTCTCCGCCATCTCTACAAAGAGAAAATTTCTAAATTTCAAATGGATGAACAAGAATGAATACGAACAGATAATGTCGTAGGTCATTGCTACTGGCGTCGAATTTTAATTTTTTACAAAGTTTTTTAGCTTTTCTACGAAAAAACAAACAAACAAGAAATCGAAATTGTTATGTTTCGAATTGATTCGTACTCGCAATTGACATAAACTAATAAACCTTTTCCTTTTATTTCCGGTTCGACTTGTTTAAAAATTTGAAGAACTGATTTAGCTGTTTGATCTAAATTCAAAGATTTGAGTTTTAAACAAATATCATTTCTTTCTTTCTTTGTTTTTACCATTCGGTGATGTTAAAACAAGAACATTTTTATTTTGCTTCAATAATTTCTTCCAATCTTTTTCTTCTGTTGGAGTTTCATATCCACTCACAAAATAGATAATCTAGAAGAATTTATCATTAAATATTGATTTAATAACAACTGTTTCCCTTACAGATAAAATCCAAATAGTCGTGCTGATTTGAACCATGATTTTCTTCGTGAATGAGGCTTAGTACATAAACACGACCAAAGATATACGTTGCACGTCACTTTGCATAGATGTTTAATTACCAATAGGAATCGATTTGGTTTACCGACCTCTTTCAATTCAAACAAATTATCCGTTATTGGTCGATTAGATTTGGGAATTTTTTTTTCGTAAATTTTTTCTATATTATTTTTTCAACGTCGTGAAACTCTTTTGGATTTCTTATATTTTAGACCATTTAAATAATATTTTAAAACGAGACAATTTCACAATGATACAAGACACACTATTGAACGAATTAAAAGCTGAATTACGTTCGATTTTAATTAGTTCACAACAAGGTTGTAATGAACAACAATTAATGAAAGATTATGCAGCTTATAATAGCAACAGAGAGATTCCATTTCGTCAAATGGGATTTAAGACTCTCATAGAGTTATTGAGGTCAATGCCTGATGTGGCAGATATTAATTTTACACGTTCACCAATCGTTATATTTGGTGTGCCTGATAAAACTACCATGCATATTGATGACATGGTCAGAAATCAAAAACGAAAGAAAAAACCTGCTAGTGCACGGTCGAATGTCAATCGTGGTGGTTATACAAACTACCGAATGAATAATCCGAATTCATATGCACGAAGTCGACCGGTTAGTACCGTTTTCTATACTTGAGAATAAAAAATTCAATTTCTTTGTTCGTATCTTCT
>ERZ781398.944-NODE-944-length-29311-cov-4.446507_pt1 | contig 29311 bp, 31 predicted proteins | sample MGYA00433077_ERZ781398 | MGnify/ENA primary metagenome ERZ781398 (study PRJEB29847, sample SAMN06458254) | wastewater metagenome | isolation source: Wastewater bioreactor | place: South Africa: Cape Town | study: EMG produced TPA metagenomics assembly of the... | reverse complement strand
GGGTTATGATGTCAAACAATCAAAACGACAGACATCAATCGAAAGATAGAGATAAGAACATTACCATATTGCAGAAAGACGAACAAATCGGCAGACATTAAACTTGCTTAATGTTTTTTTTCTGTTGTTATTCTTTTCTCTCTTGCTCTCCTTTTCCATCATAGAATTAAAGATCAAAGTTGACATTATATATACATATACATGACTAGTTTTTTTTCTTCTTCTTCCCCTCTTCTTTTTTTCTTTAAATAAATATTCTCATTTTCTTTAGCCAACATCGTCGACACCAACCGATACCTCGATTAATAATAATAATAATAATAATACATCCGCTGATATTTTATCATTAAATAGTCCAATAAAACCTAATCCATTTATTCAAACACATAGTTCAATGTCAACCGGTGTTGGTGATTCGATGAAAACATCGACACATAGTATTTCAATTGAATCAGGTGTTCGTACTCGTTCACCTCAACGACGTTATGAACCAACTGATCAAAGCAATAATTCATCGTATTCAATATTAAATCAATCAACCAATGCTCAAGTTACAGATAATCTTCGCGTACAACATCAACGTGAAAAACAAGAATTATCGGAATTAAACGATCGTTTTCGTGGTTATCTCGATCGTGTTAAAGTTTTAGAAAATAAAAATTCGAAATTAACAACACAACTCGATGATGTTAGTAAAACTTGGGGCTCAGCATCGCAAACCATTATTGCACAATATGGTGCGCCATTGGATCGTCTTCGACAAGAAGTCAATGAATGTATGATGGACGAAGCTGATTTACAAACACGTTTACGTCGTTCACATTATACAATCGATAATTATCGTTCGATGATTCAAGATGAACATCTTTGGAATGAACGACAAGAAGATAAACGTGAACAATTGAAATTAGAATACGAACATTCATGTGCCGAATTAAATGCTTTACAAAAATCCTACAAACAAGTCGAAGATCAATTGAAAATTTTACTCAAACAACGTGAAGATTATCTTCAGGAAATCAATCAATTAAACGAAGAATCCTATAAAGCAACACTCGATCGTATTAAACTCGATTTAGAAGTTCAAACATTACGCGAAGAAATACCGTTTCTCAATGATGTTCACACGCATTTAATCAGTGAATTCGAACAATTAAAACCAACGAATGGTCTCGATGCACAATTGTTCTATCGACAGGAATTAGAAAAAGCTATACGTGATATTCGTCGTGATTTTGAAACCTTACATTCAGCACAACGAAAAGAAATGGAAGATTATTATGCAGTTAAAATCGAAGAAATACAAAATGATGCCAAAAAACTTCTACCATCACAAACACGACAAGACGATTTAACACGTATGTCCGAACAAATTAAATCAACGAAATTCGAATTAAATGATACACAAAAATTATTAATCGACGAAAAAGATAAATTCAAACAATTACAAGAACGTCTAGCTAAATTAGAAGATGAATACTATCGTATACAAACGCAAGGTTTACATGCGAATGATACGAATAATAAAGATCTATTGGATGCACAAGAACGTATTCAACAATTAACAGGAGAAATCGATACGATTTTACGAAGGTTCATAAAGACATGAAAAGTTTCATATTCGTTTGTATTTTCTCTGTTTGTTTGTTTATTTAGCAATATTACATTGGAATCGGAAATCAATATCTATCGACGTTTATTAGATAGTGAAACAAAACGACTTTCACAACCTGTCGAACAAGTTCTTTCACCTGAACCAGCACCACCGTCATTCGGTAGTGAATTAGGAAAAGTTTTCAATAAAAAAATCAAAAAAGGTCCAATTGCTATCAGTACGTAATTCTCATTCATTCTCTATTCTGTTTTTTTCTCGTTCGACTTGAAATTCTCATATGATCTAGAAACCTATAAAACCTCAGTTTCTCCTGGTAAAATTTGCCTCAAATTCGACCTTATTCTCTCTTGTCTTTTGAAACAACAATGTTTTCATTCATTCTCATCTCTGTAGAGGATTGTGCTCCTGATGGTAAATGTATAACATTAGAAAATACATCGATCGATAAAGATGTTGACGTTTCGAATTGGATATTAAAACGACGTGTCGAAGGTTCGTCCGAACTAGCCTATACGATTCCATTTGGTTTGACAATTAAACATGGTAATGAATTGAAAATCTTTGCACGTAGTGCACAAAATGCTCATCATCGACCGCCAGCACAAGTTGTTAATGATAAACTTGATTCGTGGGGTATGGGAACGGAATGTGAAACGAAATTGTTCAATGAACAAGGCGAAGAAAAAGCGTCACATTCGCAAAAGATTGTTTTCGGTTCGGAATCGACACGAAATTTACCTTAGTAAGTCGATTTGGAGTTGTTGTGCTTTGCTGTTTTTCGAGATAAGGATGATTTTTTCCATCGTAGTGATATTTTTTGGTAAAACTTTGTAAGATGAGGGGAATTTCTTTTTGTTTTCTGGGGTTTTCTCGCATGTTATGCATGTCAATTTATATTTATTTCTTGATTCTCTCTTTTAGAAGAAAAACTTCAACAAACCAGCGATAAATAAACAAACATATTGAAGAAAAAAACTCAAGAAAAAAAAAGGATTTTAATTTTTCTTTTTTTTTGTATATACCAATCGATCATTTTCTTTTTCTTTCTTCGTTTTATCTCTATTATATTCTTAGTAGTTGAATACAATGAACATTTCTCTGCTCTCTCTCTCTCTCATGAAGAATAGTTTACTCTTAGGCAACAAATTTTTTTTCTCGTTTGATTGTTATTTCTAAAATTGATGCTTGCTTCTTTTTGTTTGTTATTAGCATGGGATCAATGGCTGGTAAAAAATCTCATGAATTCTCCTTTTTTTTCTTCTCGTTCGTTTTCTCTTTTGCTCTTTTCTTCTATCAGTTTTATTATCGAACTTTATCATATATACCGCTGTATCCTTTTTTTCTTTTAACAAAACAAAAACACATTTTTCGATAAAGTTCAATAAAATCCGAAAAAAAAATATTCGTGATGTTCTAAAGATAATAACTGAAAAACAAGATTGCAAATGTTTTTATTAAATTAAATTCGTGTAAATTCAGTTTCTCGTGTAATCGTATTCTCATCATTAAAATATAAATATTCGAGTGTTTGATTGCATTTCATTTCATTTAGTAACGAATGTATATCATCTTGATTGATGGAATTATTTTTTAAAGATATCATTTTCATTGTTTTATTTACACGAATCATTTGAATGAGTTCGTCGAGACTTGCATTTGTCATTTCGATTGCATCGAGATATAAATTCGTTAAAACCATATTTTTAGTTAAACTTTGTACGATTAACTGAACGCCTGTATCTCCAAGTGGATTCTTACTTAAATCGAGTTCTACCAATGAACTTGTTGATTCTTGTAAAATCATAGCAAAATCTTTAGCACAATCATGAGTAATTCGATTGTTTGCAAGATGTAAATATTTAATTTGTTTATTTGCTGATAATGCTTGACATATGATATGTATATTTTCATCATCGAGATTATTTTCATTTAAATGTAATCGTTCTAACGATGTACTTTGCTGTAAATAGTGGCTTATTTCGATCGTATATTTATTTGTTAATTGTATTTGATTGAGATAAAGTGATTTTAGTGTTTGATTAAATTGTAACGAACGACTCATGAATAGCATACCATGATCGCCAAGAGGATTTGACGAGAAATGAATGGTTTCAAGAGTTTTATTAGTTGTTAACATTGAACCAAATGCTTGTGCATCGAGTTCAGTTAGTTGATTGTTGGATAAATCGAGATGTTTGAGATTTGTATGTATTCGTAAACTTCGAGCTATGATCGATGAGATCTTCGGATTAAATTCATTGAATGTAAAATCTAATGAATCGATATAACAATTTGCTTTTAATGAATACATGAAAAGTTTGATTGCATCTTCAGTAAAATTGCTTTTTGAAAACAAAATTTTCTTCCAATGGGCATTTGAATAGAGTTCATTCGTAATGAAATCAATATTAGCAATTGTTAAATTTTGTTCGACAAAATGAATTTGATCTTTTGTTTGATTTTTATGTACAAAATCTTCTAAGATTTCTTTTCGAATGAATATTTCTTTCAAATGGATCATATAGAAATCTTTTGATAGAATCTGTTGATCGATAACTTGAAATTTTGTACCAGGTACAAGAAGAATTTCTCGTTCAGATTTATTCGATGAATGTGAATGAGTTGATTTACCTGTTTGATAATCGATTTGAAATAAAGTTCGAATGCCTCGGTTACCAAGATATCCTTCAGATTCAAGAAGAGTTCGTGTTTCTCGGCATGAACTTTTCAACGGGAGAGAAAAACAAAACATGAGAATATTTTTCTTTCTGAATTATCTTTACCTAAATCCGTTCCAAATAAATGTTTTCCCGATAGGATACTGTTGACGTAGATCAGCTCGAGCTCCACGCCATCCAATACCTTCTTCCGATTTTAATTTATTCAAAGCAGTAAACAATAATTTGAGATACGGCAAATACATTGATAATGATTCTCGATTTTCCGATCGAAGAATTTTATTCAATTCTGTATAAAGTGAATAATCATTTGATTTGCATTCAACTGTATATAAATAAACAGCAGCTAGTTCATCTGATGTTAGATTGTCAACGGGTTTGAAAGAGTCTTGTTCGAAATTCGGAATGGATTTATCGAGACCTTTGATTGCAGTTGAAAACGATACAATTGGATAATCTTCATAGCCTTCGATTCTAAAATTTCATATCGAATACTTTCAGAACGTTTCAAAACAAAAAGCAAGTACATACGGAATAAAAGTAGTCAATTGCTCATTTTGAGCGTCAACAAATCGTTCGTACGTGTAAATCTCTCGAATATCCGATACAACAGTATAACTATCTTGAATTGGCGCAGATGGCTCCGGTGTACATGGTAAATATGAATTTTGTGAATTGAGATCATGTTCATAATTTGCACTCAATGGATCTGATTCACTGTAGATATATATGTCATCATCGAGATCAACTTCACGTGGAGTAGTAGGAACAGATGTTTTTTTGGAGACAGATTTTTCATATGTTTGTGTATCAATGACAAGTAATTTGATATATTTTTTCATCAAACAATTTTTAATCATTTCGATGATATCATTACTTTGAGATTTATCAACATATTTATCATTAATTTCAATAACACGATCACATTTACATAAACCAGCTCGATAAGCTGGTGAATTTGACCTGACAGTTTGAATAAACAAGCCAATACAATATTTTCCACGTGTTGCATCAAAACCGAACTTATTCTCATTTGTTTTCAATCGAATTTCGCATACTCGTGGAGTATAGCTTGAATTTTGTTTATAATCATCCGGCATAAACGCTGGCGTAGTGATGATTTCTACAGATGAACTTAATCGATCAAGTAGTTTGTCTGTTAAATTTTCATGGTAATATCTGCCTTGTACAACTAATAATTCAACATATTGTCCATAATGATATCTAGCTGATTTTAAGATATTTTTAATTTCTGCATCAGCTATTTTACGAATATCTTTGCCATTTATTTTGAGAAGTATGTCCCAAAATTTTAATCCACCAGCAGCTGCTGGACTATTCGATTCGATAAAATCAATAACATGGCGTGATTTCGGAGAAGTTCGCAATTGAAAACCAAGACCATTGTAAGTTCGCCAGGGACGTAATCGACATAAACGAACGTCTACATCGTCGTACTTCTTTTGAGACATATTTATTTCTGTTTTTACTCGAATTCACATATGTAGTCACCCTCAACAGTAATCAATTGACAAATATTTGTCGAAAAGAAAAAAAAACGAATGATCAAATTCTCTTCCTTCAGGATTTTATTGCTTGAAAGCAAGATATTACAAGAGTATTTGGATTACTTTTTAAGTAGAAAAATCTGACTTTCTTGATTGTCATCTGAAAAATCATGTTTTACAGCTGAAGATAAATTTACAAACTCATACATTACATCTAGAGCAATATTAAATTGTGCAAAAAGCAATATACAAAAGTATAGAATACAGTTCAAAAGAAATGGGAATGCAACAATGGACATTATTGTCTGTAATTCAATTTTCGTCGAAATTTGCTGCTGGATTTGAATAGTTCAAATATGGATTTCGAACGGATTGATCATGACTAGACAGTGTCTTGAGGAAGTTGTTGATTTCTTTTTCGATCTGTGCTTTAGGATTGGAATGCGTATCAACTTTCTAAAGCAATAAGAAATATTTCAAATAATAATAACTGAAAAGATTTATATAAAGTTTACTTTTTTTTCTTAAAATCATGACATGTTTCTTTTCTTTTGTTTTCATGACAAAGTTTTGATACTGAAATGTTATTGGCTCCTGAAGAAAAAAGAGAATTCGTTTTTGAATATTGGAATTTAACTTTATTTACGTGGTTGATTATTTACAAGTATTTGATGGATATAATTATTTGTTTAAATATTAATTTACGTTGATCGCAAGCTTGGTGGAAATGGAGAACGTCGTGTGTGTGTTCAGTCATTGCAGTTAGGCGAAAGTGATTCTTTGATATACTGTCAGACCCGTGTGAGTCACCCTATTTTAAGCAGATTGCAATTGCAATAATGCACTTTGCCTATGTTTTTTCTGCAATAAAATTTTTAAATAATTGCGATATCAAAAAATTGCAAATTGAATTTGGACTCGAATCTAATAATTTCTAACTTGGACAATGCCACCAAACTTGAGTTTTTGACAAAAAATGTTCTACTTATGCAGCCATCTACAATTTTCTAGGAAAGTTTATCATGGGAACATAACGAAAACTAGCACTGCTCGAGATAAAAATATTTTATTTTGTTTATTGTAATCTCATATATAAAGATGCCACTGGTGAGAAATGCATCTGCTAAGAATTGGACGAAAGAAACGTGTTTTAACTCCTCTGACAACATACCACTTCGCAAGCGACTGAAATCGAACTTATGAATGAAGTAGTCACTTTTAAATAATATAGCTTCTGTCTAGTGATACTGTAACGGGAAATATGTCCCGTGAGTCTATTGACTGAAGAAATAATAGATATACAACGATATATATAGAGAGAAAGAGAGAGAGAGAGATAGTGCGATGAAGCGTGACACGGTCATCGTATAGGATGATGACGGCAACATGGGATGCTTCCATCACAGATACGCTCTATATTTCAAAATTCTTTCAGTTTAAACGATATTTTTTTGTTAAATAGAAAAAAAAGGAAATTCTTTATGATGCACAATAAAAGTGAAAAATAAGAGTCTATTAAAGTTTCCATATTAATTCTATTGTATGGAAGCGTGTGAATTTGTGGAATGCATTTTAGCGAAATTTGAGTATCTGCCTCATTCTATTCAAAATTCTTACATTTACAGATGTTTGTCTTCAGTCGCAAGACAATTATCCAAGGAATCACATTATTTTTAGTCACCAAAAACTAATTTTCTGTTTTTCAACGACAACTAGAACTCAAACGAATCACTTATTTAACTCCTTCGTATATTGTCGAGATTTTTTCGTTATACCGAAAGAATAATTTAGGCTCCATAAAAATTAAACGATATCATATCAACAGTTAGAAACCACAATAACTTTCAGTTTTGTATTTATACGACAAAAATGAACAATTTATTTGATTAAATATTAAAATATATCGGCATAAGGAAAATAATTGTATATACGTTCAGAAAATGTTGAGCTCCCATAAAGACTTAAGGATGAAATTTTAGCACAATTATTTCGTGTTGTCTTTTTCATACATTTATAATTCGCAGGAACGAAAATATTGTTCGGTAAAATTGTCTTGTTTTCACGAAAAAATTCATCGTGATAATGTTTATGAGCATCAGAAAGACGAAGATCTCTAAGATGAGAATATATAATAATTGATAATGATTGATTCATATTTTCGGATCAATTAAATTGTTTGTTATTTTGTGGTTTCTTGTTCCAAATAGTTAAGGATTCCATCAATGGGAACGATCGATTAATTCGAAGAAAGAATTTATGTTCGAAAGAACGCTCATCAAATAACGACACTTGACGAACAAATTGAAAATTTCCACCTTGAAAAGTTGGAATGTCTAAAATCGTCTCTAAAGCGAGTACAGAACGATTTTACTTGTATTTTCAAAAATTGGCGAACGTTTACTTTCCAATAAATTAAAATTTTAATCAGTACTAGGAAAGTTTTAAATTGTACTGAATTTGAAGTTTTCCTGTGACATGTATTTCAAACGAGTGTTACTCTAGTAGCGTAAGTCATAAAAATTGAAACTACCAATATTTCTGAAGATGCTAGAAAAGTCGTTGTAGAGGAAATAATGTTAATTCAACACGTTTCTTATGTTTAAAAAGAGGCATCCTATAATTTTGCGACCTCCTATATTACTTTTTCTTCGTTGCCTTCAACATGTGACCAATGAACTGAATCGACACATGATTATGACAAGGTTTTCGCTATGTATACAAAGTTAACAAGTACGTTACTTATGTCTTTGATACATTTTAAAACTATAAGATATCTATCATTAGTATGTTTTCTACTATTTATTATTATTTCCATTCGACAAACGCAATCATTAAGAAAAACTAATGTTGATGAAGGTTACTTCTGGGTATTTACTGATTCACATCTTGACGTATTCTATCGAAGTGAAAGTGATGCTGTCGCTCATTGTCATAATGTTACATTGAATAAAATCAGCAAAATTATTCGAAAATACGGTCAATTTAATTGCGATACACCGTCAGAATTATTATCTTCGGCATTTTTAGCATCGAAAAAAATCAATACAAATGTTGATTTCATACTTTGGCTTGGGTAACTCTCTCTTGTTTCACATCTGTATAAACAAATATCGAATTTCTAGAGATGCAACGAGTCATCATGACATGTCAACTGATACGAATATTCTAGCTCATAAAAATCTAACTGGCGAACTAAAACGGTTTTTTCCTGATAAATTAATCATCCCTCTTTTAGGTAAAAAGGACAAATCCGATTGAATTGACATGTAATTATTTATATCTTGAAACCTATTCAGGAAATCATGATATTGATTTAAAAGTCAATCGATCAATACGCTTCAAAGAACTATTTGAGAAAGCAAATTATAATCTTTTGATTACAGAAGAACATGCACAAAAAACATTTATGAAAGGCAAATTGATCTATTCACTGAACTAAATCGATTAGTTTTTAATTATTCTAGGTGGTTATTACTACACACGTTATCGACCTCCTGGTCAAAAAACTTCCATTTGTTTCGTTATTCTCAATTCAGTTATGTTTCAAACTGATTATACTCAACATTTTGATCTACAGGAGCAAATGGATCAACTTTCGTATGTTCATTTTCAGTTTTTTTTCTATTCATTTTACATTTGTTTCAGTTGGTTCAATCAGACAATGTTCGATGCCTCGTATCGAAACGATCGTATTCTATTACTCATTCACCTTCCGTTTGGCATCGAAGAAATGCTCTTAATTCCATTTTATCATCTCTTCTTCGAACAAAAACTTTTCTCAATTATTGAAAAATATTCACAAAACATTATCATGTGTTTAGCTGGTCATCGTCATCAAGATACATTCCGTGTTTATTCAACTTCAACGACAACCATGGGCATTCTCACACATCCATCAATCAGTCCACTTGATTTCTTTACCGATCCATCGATTCGTCATTATACATACGATCGAAAATCGTTGACTTTAATCGATTATGATCAATATATTCTCAATTTGATTGAAGCTGAACGAACACAAACCGACGAATGGACATTAGCCTATCGATTTTCATCGTGGTATCACCAAACAGATTTTCTAACATCGAAATCTCTGCTCAAACTTATCGATTTAATTCACAGAGATTTCTATTATCTCAAACGATTTCTTCTCACTGAACATTATCGAGAACGATTCATTATAACTGCACAAAAGATTCGTCAGACTCTTTGTTCATTAAAATTATATCATTATGATGAATTTTTCTATTGTACTCGATATTTACAAGTAAATCATTGGTATGAAACAAGTTTAATTATGAATTATTCATTTGAAATAAATGGAATTATTAGCGAACAATTAGATCAAACGAATAATTTCCGACGAAATTTGTTTATGATTTCTTTTTTATTAATTATGATATGGTTTTTATTCAATAAAAGAAGATAAAAATCTATCGAAAGAGATAGAGAAATTTGAGAATGTACTTCAAGCGAAGATAATTTATTCTAAGTGAAAGAAATGGATCCGAGAAAGAGAAAGCGAAGACATCATTTCTTAGTTAGCAATCGAATTAATAGGATGGTAAGTCGAGCAGATCAATCCACAAAGACAGAAACGTTTTATTTTCTTCTCTTCAGACAAATCAATCCAATGAATTCTGGAATGAAAAAATGAAACATCTATTTCGCCTTTACGGTATTTTTTCATTTTCCCCAGACCCAGAAAAACAGAATGTCAAAATAAAATTTAGATATGGACGGTGATGGATCAATAACGCCACATGATTTTGAAATTCTTGCTGATAAATTATCGACACTTGTCGGACAGGAAGATGATCATCGTCGTGAAGAATATATCAATGCTCGTAAAACACTCTGCAAAGAAATCATGCGAGCCGATGCCAATCATGATGGAAAAGTGACACTAGGTAAAAGAAAACCTTGGCGTTTCTAGATAAATAAATTGATTGTTTGTTTATTATAAAGATGAATGGCTCGATTTTCATCAACATCTTGCCGATGAATTACAAAAACCGGATACAAGTCCGGATATTTTAGAGCAATTATCACAACGAATTAACACGACATTTAATATGTTAGATTTAAATCACGACGGTTTCATTGGCAAAGATGAATGGGTAAAAACATGTTCATTCTTTCGAATCGATCCGCAACTTGCCGAACAATCATTTCAACAATTAACAACTGATGGAAAACTCGAAGAAGATCGAGCTAAACGTTTATTTTTCGAATATTTGAAGTCCAACGATCCGAATCATATATCTAATTGTTGTCTCTGTTTTCTCTAATTATATATTATTCATGACTATTCCTATTATTTTTATTTTAGCGCGTGTGAGTTAGATAAACTACGAATAAATAGCTAAACATGCTTATATTCTCAGCGAAATGAAATTTTCTCCGACGTTAAAAAGAATCTTTGTCAGATACATGCCTCGTCTCGTAGAAATAAATAAATTACTAACAATATATTTCAGATTGTCATTGTTCGAAGAAAAAGAAAAGAAAACGACATTTTAAGTTCATTAAAATCATGAAGAATAAATTAAACTTTTACATAGATAAGTCGGAAAATGATAGAATAACAAAAAAAAAGAAGAAAAAACCGATTTTATTATACATGAATGAAAATGAACTTGTTTTTTCTTTTATATCTGAGGGGCCCATTGACACAAAAAAATTATCTTGAGATCGTAATTATCTTCATAGTTTTAATAAACGAGTAAACGGAAGGCAGGAACAGCAACAGCTAAAATTATAACCAGTTGATCATTGAGTTTCTCTTCCGTTTTCCTATCTGATCTTTTTTGCTTTTTTTTTATTTCAGATTTCTCAATTCAACATCTAACTTCGCTTAAAAATGGTTTCACTTCTAACTGCACTCAAATGTCTTTTGATTTTGTCACGTAAGACCAACAACAGTCTGATTTTCTGATTGATTTTCTATTTGAATGTTTAGTTTTGTTGGCATATCAAATTCATGCTGCATCATTATTCACTGACGATATACAAGATTTGAAAGAACATGAATTCGATGGTATTCTCCGTGAATTAATCTTTGGCTATCCCGACCATGAGCAATATCGACGAGCTGCACCACGTTATCAACTTCATGTTGCGAATAAAAAAGCAAGTCTCAAACCGATTATTGGCCAAAATGGCAAAAAAACATAAATTTACTTAAAACAAAAATACAATTGAAACTGAAAAATATTCTCATTTGCTCGTCTTTTTCCTCTTCTCTTTTCAAATTAATAAAAATAATCAATTTCAAGCCAATGAATTAAATATCGTTATACAAGTAGCAAATTGTTTTTCTTTGCAAAGAAAAACGAGAGAGAAAGAAAAAACTCTAGGTGGTCCAATAATGATCAAATGTTCTTTTTCTTCTCATGATTGACATTCTCGACAGGAAAATAACTTCTTAAGAATCAATAAAAATAGAAGCAGAAGATTAGGCAGTAGGAAAATGACTTTCTTTTAGGTGAATCTTCAAAATAAAATAGGCTTTTCTTTCTTTGGTTCATTATTGAAATAACACTATTTCCCTTGAGTTCATTATTCTTCTTTGTTATTTTGAGAAGTCTATTGTGAAATGTATAGTATTTCTTTTTCTCCCCACCTCAACTATCTCTTGGAATGGATCTGATGACGATCGTTAATATCTCAAGAGGATTGTAAAAAACAAAAGAGAATGCGGGTCGAGATTTTCTTCTACTTAGTTTTGTTTTTTTGTTCGACAAGAAATACAAGTGATATATGATTATTTTTAAACATTTGCACTGAATATGATGCATTGATATGTCAGGACATAGATAAGACTACAACGACAAATGTCTATTTAGTTAAGCAAAAGTCACGAATATCAATTGATTATAGGTCCTGAGGTTCGATTTCCTTCAAGTGAATAATTGTCTATACAGAACATTACATGCGTCAGAAACCCTTGAGATACTAATCATATTTGACGAAAAACAGAAAATTTTTTTTGATTAAAAAAACAATGCAAATTTTTCATAATTTTTGCTTTTTCAATATCCGGCATTTTCCTTCGTCTTTTTTTGTTGTTCTGTTTGAATATACAACAAAATATTCCTATTCATGCGATAATTTCCGATTTTGCTCTTATTTCAACATACTGATCCGCTGAAGATTTGTTTTCTTCTATTAACAAAATTACGAGCAAGCCCGGGTATGTATGGTATTCCTAAGAAAATAAACAACTTGTCCGACTTATATGTACTCTCCAGTCAAAAAAACAAAATCTGTCACCATTCTTACTACGCATATCGAAGTGTTGATTGATAGAATTCTAATCGAATTAATCAACAAATTCTTCTCTTCGATTTATTGAATAGTACTATTATTTTTTGTTTTTATCTGAGATGGTAATGAAATAATACTAACTGACAACGTTCTCTCTTGTCCTTTTCTTTTCGGTAGTATAAGATTTGTTCGTGTTAGCGTTGGTTACAGACAAGAAAAATTGCATTAATTCTAATGTCAAATGAAGAATGCTTCAATTGAAATGAATCGTTGATAGCACTTGAACATTTCGCAGATAGGAATCAGAACAACCTCTTTTTCTTTTGTGAATATTAACATCAGATAGAGATAATGAGAGAAAGATCTGTTTGTTATTATTGTTGATGTGTGTGTTTTTTTTCCGTTAATAGAGAAAATATATAAATCATTTTTTATCACGTAGTTTAATAATAAGATAGAAGAAAAAGAAGAAAAAAAGAATCATCGAGCTTTCCCTTTTTTGTTTTAGTTTTCTTTTTTTCACGGAAAATTTTTTCATTTTGAATTTCGATATTAAAGATTAATTTAATCCTATTCTATCCAAAATATAGGATATATGAAATCTTAAATATTTCATTTTGCTAACGTTGCTTTTCTCCTACGGTCTATTTTTACTATCCGGATATTTATTAGCATGCTACTATGCAGGTAGCCGAGTTAGATTTTGAATAATTCTAATTAATCTTTTCTCTTCTTCTTCTTCTTCTTCTTCTTCTTCTTCTTCTTCGTCTTTATTTAATTAGATAATGTCGCTATGGTATTTTAAACAAAAAGAAAAGGAAAAAGTGGATTTCTCTTCATTTAAAATCCTGTCAGTAACGAATAAATGTCATATTCAATCAGCGTTCATTAGAAAAATTAAACTTGAATATTGTTTTCTTCCAGTTTTTTTAACAATTTTCTTCCGCTCTTTTGTCTACGTCTACTGTTGTTGTTATATTTAGATGAGAGTGTCATCAATTTGAATGAGACAAATTTTTCATGGATAATCAAACAATTTCTTTTTGGAATGAAACCGATAATAGTCCAGCATTACAAACACGTTTAGCATTTGCAAGTACATGGATTATAATTGCTGTTGCTGGCATACTCGGCAATGGTCTTGTTATTTATGTTGCTGTACGATTTCAAAAAATGACCAACGTCACAAATTGCTATATCGTCAATTGTAAGCAATCAATTACGATTGTAGTTTTCATTTTTTTTTGCTTTATTACCTAGTGGCAATAACGGATATTGTTTTTCTGGCCTTTTGCATGCCATTACTTGTTGTTCAATATACATTAGAGCAATGGTATAGAAAAAGAAATTATTGAGAAGAAATTTTTTTGTTTTTTTTTGTTTTCCAGGCTTTTTAATCAAATCATTTGCAAACTTCTAAATTTTATCTCATTCGTGAGCGTTCTTGTGACTGTTTTGACATTAGTTGTTATGACAATCGATCGATATATCTACGTTGTACGACCATTTGGCAATTTCAAATGGCGAAAACCACGTACAGTTTTATTATTGAGTATTATTATTTGGCTCGGTACGTGTTTTTTCCTTGCTCTACTCTCATTTTCTTTTCTTTTTTTAAATTTGTCCTTTTAGTTTCCTGTATTCTTGCGTCACCATATTATCATCATTATGGCTTAATTATTTATCCGAATAATCATGCTCAATGTGCTCTCTTAAGTGATGAAGAAATGCAAAAATATTTTCGCATCTATACAGTTACACTTTATTATTTTATTCCGTTGATAATTATTGTTTTAACATACACAAGTTTACTTTATTTTATTTATTCAAAAGAAAATAAACTACGTCAAAATATGGTAAAAACAAAGAAGAAGAAGATAGTGTTTTTATTGAGAAACTAATTGAGATTTTTTTTTTAGAAAACTAATGTTGTTCGACGATCGAAAAAACGTCGAGCTGTGACAAAAATGGTCGCCATTGTTACATTTGCATTTGCAATCTGTTGGTTGCCCATAACATTATATATTATGTTAGGAAATCTGTTTCATAATAAAACAGCTCTACTTTATTATTTCAAAATCATAGCACATTCATTAGCATATTTAAATTCGTCAATTAATCCGATTTTATATGCATTTTTAAATCGCAGTTTTCGAAATAATTGCGGAAGTTTAATATTTGAACCGTCATGTTCGATCTTTTGTGGCAATGATTATCATCAATCACATCACCATCATCATCATCGACATAATTATCAACCAAAGCCACGGCCACCATCGACGCAACTCGATCGATTTAGTTATCAATCAACAAATTGCCATACGGCATCATCATCAAATATCGAGAAAAAACAATATCTTATGTCAATATCTGATGACAAAAATCGATTATCCGTTGATATGCCATCATATAATGATTATTCTGATGGTGAATATGAACTTTCTGAAGCAGACAGTAACAGTCATATACCATTAGAACATGCGACTGCACCGAAATATCAGCCTATAGTAAAGGCAAATACGTTAACAACAACTTTTTGACAACTGAAATTTTCTGTAATTATAAATAATAAATTTAGTTCGTCTAACTATTAGTGACATCTAATTGAAAATGATTCTCATTATTTTTGGATTGAATTTATTTTTAGTTTAAAACTGAATGATGAATGTGTTGGAAATGTTTTTTGAAATAAATAAATGTTTTTGACAGTTAAGAAAATAAGATATTTTTTTTTCTTCTTCTTCATGTGAATGTTTCCATGTTGCCGTTCGTAACTAAGCAATGAGTATTAAAAAAACGTTTGAGTAGTCTTCGGCAAACATTTTCTGTTGTGTCGACAATGGGTGTAAAAAAATTAGTAACAAATCAATTCTAGTTAATTGTAGATAATATTATAGAGTCTTTTTTTCTTCAATTATGAGTGCCCCAGTAGAACGTCGTACCAGTACTCGAAGCAGTAGTGCTGCACCAACATATACTTCACCATATGAATTTACTAAAACAGGTGTTATTGGAGATCAACGTGAATCGATGCTTCAAAGCGAGCTTCAATATTTAGTAGGAGTTTACTCAATGAATCTTGACATTATTCTCCTTTTATCTTACAGTCGGAATTAGGTAAATGCCGTCGACGCGGTCATAAATTACCACCTCAAGGTTTTACGTACGGAATTACCATTCCACGTCGTGACGGTGGTGTTGGTGAAGGTAAATTAATTTTCTACGGAAACTAGATAGTATATAGCAAACAAATACTTATAGCCATGTCCCATGGACCGGAAAAGGAACATTCTAGCAATCCGGATTTTGAATATGTACGCGATTATTCAGCCTTAAATAAAGCAGCACTCGAAGCTGGTTTAACAACAGCAAAAGAACAATCACGATATCGGTAATTATTGATATTCTCATTCGACTTGCTTTATCTTTCGAGTTTTCTTTTCTCTCTATTAAGAACTATACAAGATATTAAAAAGAAAGTTTTCATTCGTGATGTTTCACCCGGAAAGAAACCATTGAAATTCGCTGATGACATGGTCTTTGGCACTGCTAATCGGTATGTCAAATATCATTTCTGTCTTTGCTTTATGAATTTTTAATGTTTGTTCATAGACCGTCGACTCCAATTGTCGAAGTTTTACAAAATCGTTTCCTTGATAATTGGCTCGAGACAATGGGAAACAAACAAGCGCAAATAAAGAAAGAACGAACAGATGCTGCAGTAGGACATTTTTATCAAAAAAAAACTTTGCAGATAAGACTAAAGATGAATTTTTCGTCGTCTAGAATGCATTCAAAGGCAGTTATCATACGAAATCTTCTCTTCTTCGTCAAGCAAAAATTCCTGTCGATCCAAAACCATTATGGAAACTATCGAAATTCGCTCAAGTAAACGGATATGTTTTTTGCAAAGAAACAAACATATGAGTCTTTTTTCTTGTTCAGGGTGAAAATCAAGTTGATTCATTTCGAACTGAAGCTGCACGTCGTAAAGCTTTTAGTGCTAATTCATTCGATTCTATAGCTCGTCAAGGTCAATATCATTCAGGAATCTATAACGTTCCACGAACAACTGTCAAAACTTAAGCACACTCCAAACTCACACGCTTCCATACAATCGAATCGAATAAACTTTAATTGACTCTTATTTTTCACTTTTATTGTGCATCATACAGAATTTCTTTTTTTCTATTTAACAAAAAAATAACGTTTAAACTAAAAGAATTTTGAAATATAGAGCGTATCACTAGACAAAAGCTATATTATTTAAAAGCGATCATTTCATTCATAAGTTCGATTTCAGTCGCTTGCGAAGAATCACTTTCGCCAAAAATTACTAAAGAAAAGTACAGCCTCAACACCCTCAATTTTCCAATACCAACGGTTATTTCAACTCAAATATCGATAAATGTTCATCGGGAAATCAAATTTTATATTGTCATAATTCGTCATCAAATCGAACTTCATTACACCAGGTGATTCAATCCGACCGGTAAATCAAGCAGACATAAAATACGCCTGTAAACTATGTAAAATGGTCGTATACACTATCGTCTTGTATCATCATGACAACCGTATTGATCGATCTGGGAAGTTAAGTTTTAGTCCGTTTGCGACGAATCACTTTCACTCAAAATGACTATTGAATACGAATACACACCCTCAAATAAACTTCAATGGACTCTTATTTTTCACTTTTATTGTGCATCATAAAGAATTTCTTTTTTTTCTATTGAACAAAAAATATCGTTTGAACTAAAAGAATTTCGAAATATAGAGTTGATCACTAGACAGAAGATATATATTATTTGAAAGACTATTCCATTAATAAATTCGATGTACACTATTTTGTTTGTCTGTATAAGCATTGTGTAAACTAGTAATAAATTCTTCATCATTCTAAAATTTAAAAAATGAAGAAAAGTAACAAAGTCATGTCTTTACATGGAGCATATCGATGAGCAAGAGACGAAGTGTATCTTTCGAAATCTTTCGTTGATCATTGGACTCTGGTGCATGAAGAGCTGAAAATATCGATATGAAGAGAAAAAAGAATAATGAAGGGAAAAAACTAAATGTATACTTGGTGATTTATGTTGAAATTCCGCTGGAGTCATTAATCGTTGATTTGCTAATGGATATTGTTGCTGTTGACCTTCTGTGACAACATGTTTTGCTGATTTACTAATGATGCCAAGAGCTTTTTTAAGCTCTTGTTCACGTTCACCAGTCGAATTAGGTTGAGATGACTGTTCCTGTGTAGTAAATAAACGTGAAAGAGCAGATGGTAATGAACTTGTTGTGTCTTGTTTTCGTTTCTATTTTGAGAAAAATAAAATTTCTTTTTGATAGAAAAAAAGAAAATTTAGTAAAATAACTTCTTGAAATTTTTCTTGAGCTTGATTGAGCAAAGAGAATATGTCCGAGCTTGCACTTGAAATTGTCGATTTATTTTCTGCACCTTCTTTTGCTTTGGTTGTTAAACTAGAAAAAATAAGATCAAGATGATTTTTTTTATTTTCAAGAAGAAAATTATTTAATCAACTTTATTAAACATTCAGTTACACGTGGACAATCATTCTTCGATATAAACCATAATCCATAGATATCTATTCAATTTTAAAACGAGATTGTTTTTGTTTTTGACAATAAAAATTTCCTTCTACCTCCAACATCGACTTTATATTGTAGAAAAGCTTCATAATTTGGCGAATGTTTGAATTCCATTGATGGTTTGATAATTTGTACAAATGTATCTCGTGAAACTGTACTTAAGATCACAAAACCATGATACGGTTCACACGATCTAAAATTTTATCATTTACGACGCGCGAATCAAATGAATTATCGATCTACCTTTCGTATACGAATAGTGTTCCTTCGAGATCTTTTCGTTCCTAGAATCCATCGATGTTTTTATTTAAATAAAAATTTTCATTTTTTACCCATTCGCGTTTTTCCGAAATAAACTTATAAACACAAACTCGTTGAGCTTGATCGAGAATTTTATTTATAAATGGATCTCGATTTTGTAAAGCTTGAAGGTTAATACGATTTAATTGATCTTCTTCATTCAAATTCATTGTTGATCAAATATCACAGAGACAATAAAAAGAAATTCGTTTGGTTAATCCAACAATTGATATTATCTAGTGAAGCTCGGTATACTATGGATTTATCGAGATATTTTCTGATTCATAGGATAGGATAGAACAGAAAAAGAATCGATATTCAAAGTTAAATTGATTCTAAAACATATCACTTGAGACGTCCAACTGATCACTCGTATTATTCAAACGAAATAATTGTTTGAAATTACGGCGAAAAGCAGGTGATATAAAAGTAAAGATATAGAAAGCACTTGCAAAATTAATGTCATAAATGATCATCGTGAAATTACTCAAGAATACTTCAATAGCTATTCTTTTAGCTGACCGATCGATTATATGACTAGTAAATGTTGGATAGACGATATTTACAATCCAATTCGGTACAATACAAATAACAAATAATATCACTTGAATGATTAATGTTCGACTCATTTGAATGTTTATTCGTTCTTTGATAGTTAGAGTTCGTAATCGACGAGTTTGATAACCCATCGATAGATTACAATGAGTCAAATAGCCAAATACTATCATAACAATCAATGGAATAAAATGAACATTAAATGCAAGTATATGATTGGTGTAGATCTTGTAGAATCTCGTTGGTCGATTGCATCTTGTCGTTTTTCGAGTCGGATCATAGAATATCTCAGTATAGATAGGATGTGGTATAAGAATAATAGCAAAAAATAGAATAACAAAAATGATCGAAACTTTTGCATTTCGTTTCGAACTATATTTTCGTAATTGGGCATTGCGACATGTACTCAACCATCGATCAATCGATGCGAGGGCTAATAATGTGATAGTGACGTAAACAGGAAAGTAATTAATATAAGCGTAGAGTTTACAGACCCAAGTAATTGTTGCACGAGGCGAATAACCAAGAAATGTGTCGAGAATAAATAAACCCAACTGAGTGATAAGAATAAAAATGCTGTTTATAATGGAAACAACTGTATAGACACAAAATGGATTCGAATAGAATTGTTTTGTTGTTTCTAAAGTAAGAATCGTAAAAATATTACCAATTACGCCAAAGATTAGAATAAATAATCCAAGAAATCTCAAAATATAAAAGTATATTCATACACATATATAAGCGAAATTTTCTTTTACCTTTTGACTTGTAGTTCTAAAAATTGAACGTCTTCAGCCGAGAAATTCATATAACTATTGAGCATGGCTTCGCTTTTTTAATGAATTAATATCGTTCTAGAAAATGAATATTCAACAGGAAATTATCATGATTCAGTTGTCTTCTTAAAAGAAGTTTTATATCAACAGTATCTATGTAGATAAAGAAAAAACTTTTCTAACGCTTGAACATAGCAAACTTCTACCTCATTTTAGTAATCAAGAAAAAGAAAAGAGAACGAACGCTTCACTCATAGTTCATATTTATTTCCACTAATATTGCCATATATCGGCATTTCCTGAGAAACGAGAAATATTTATTAACTGTCAAATTGTTCTGCTGACTTTGTCATTACATTCTAAAGAAAAAAAACTTCATAGTGTTGGTTAGTGCACTTTTTCCAGACCGAAGGGAATTGATTAATTATATGCGAACATTTGAAGGATAGTCAGTTGTTTGTTTCTTGTTCTTGTTGTCGGTTGAACTTAGCAATAATAATTTAGACACGTAGTATTGTCAAATCTGTTTTTCTGAATGTAAAACCATTTATGCATTCGTATTCTGAGTTAATTAAAGTTGCCAGTCCGAGTACATTTGAGCAGAATTTTTCCTTTTTTTGTGAAATTAGCTAGAAAAAATGATAATTACTATGCAAATACAATCTTTTATTTCAGCCGAAATTGATGTGTAATTCTATATAAAAAAACACAAAAATAAAAAGCTGTTCATATCATTTTTTAAATAAATAATAGGTGAAAAAAAGAGGTGTTAATAATGCTCTAATTTCATAATTAAATATAGAATTACACGGATGAATTAGTAGTTAATCCAAACGAAAGGTGGTATACTATGGATGTATCTAGATATTTCCTGATTGATAGGATATGAAGGGGAAGAGAATGGTTGGAAGAACTGGATATTCAAGGTTAAATTGATTCTCATTATCTGTTTGATATTAGCAAAAATAGAAAGAGAAAGATACGAGTTGAAATGTTCTATTAACATATATATGTAATTGATTTCTATGCCAACAGTTCGTTCGAATCGAACGTCAATTCCAAAACGACGACCAAGTTTTGGTAAATCGAAAGGTTTAGAGCTTCCATCAACATTATCATCTGATATCTTTCGTATATTTCAAACGATTCTGTTAACATTCTGTCGTCGAATTATATTCGCTCCTCCGACATTAAAAATTCTTGTTTATTTTACTTTAATTATTCTCGGACCATTTCTCAAAGATTTTCATACTCTATCTCAAACATCAATTTCTTCGAAAGCCAATATTCTCAATCAATACACAACAAATCTCGGTTGGACATGGTCAATTCTTCTTCTCATCCCATTTGTCTATCTCACAAGTTTAATCTATACACATGCTCATTATCCTCTCATACTTCGTCATTTAATACGTTTGTTAATTGCCACTTTCATTTGGTATATTATCACGTGGATATTTAATCATTTCGAAACATTAACTGGCATGTGTTTGCCAATAAGTCGAAAGCGAATATGTGCTATTAGTCGATATCCATGGCAAGATGGACATCGATTTTTTCTTCTCTATGGTCTCTTAGTTATCAATGAAGAAGTTCAATTCTATGACGACAATTGGGATAAAATGCAAATGAATATCGATAATAATCTTATTAATCAAACTCGCTTGAGATTTCTCTCGAAACCAATCGGTTTACTTTATTTTAGTCTTGCAATATTAACTGTACTCTGGGAATTCATGTTACTCTCAACTGTTCTTGATATTTACAATATTTTACATAAGATTTTAGCAGCTTCATTTGCTGTTCTATTTTGGTTTTTAACTTATAAAATTTGGTTCAAATCAATTAGCACATCGAAGCTTGCACCGTGTGCGCCCGGTGATGGTTTTAGAAACTTTGCGATTTAGAAAAAGTTAACAAATACTGTATTTGATTTTCTTTCTCTGTGTCTCTGTTTTTTTTTATTGAAATATACATCTATTTATTTATTCTAAACGTCGTAAGCGATACAATGCTGGTCGAGCATGAAGACGTGCATCAGGCTCATGTTTCCAACAATCATCGATAAGTGTAAAAAGATCCGATAGTTTCTAAACAGAGAGAGAGAAAATTCTATTTCCGATAAGAGAAAAATTCGCACGTACAGAATTCATCGTTGTAGTTCGATGAAGAATAGGTCGTTTATGTTCTTGAACAACAACTCGATGAAGAATATCGACTATTCGATTTTCATTTGTTTCATTTCGACTCAAATATTCTTCATACGGCAATTGATAATCGACCGAACCTTTCAAACAAGCAATTCGAAAAATGATCGATTTCATTTTTAACAAAAATTTTACATGGATATTCTTGACATTGAGTTACTATTTCCCACATAACAAGGCCAACTGCATACATATCAACTTTACAAAGAGCATCACTCGTATGTGTAATAGCTAATTCGAGTAATTCCGGTGGCATATATCTATAGGTACCGATTTGAATGAAATCATTGGTTGTTAAAATTGTTGGCAGAATTTTCGCCAAACCGAAATCAGCTAGACAAAGATTGAAATTCGATTTAATGAGAATATTCGATGATTTTATATCTCGATGGGTAATAATCGGTTTTTGAATTCGATTCGATGTTTGATAATCATTCGTTGACAATTCTTCGTAATGAAGATAATCAATGGCATTCAGAAATGACAAAAGAAATGAATAACAAATTGGCCAGGAGATTTTCGTCGACCGAAGATACGATTCAAGTGAACCATATTGAGCATATTCGAGAATGATATACGGAGATAAATCATGCCAACCGTGACTCAAAAAACTAGAATATCAACAAAAAAAGGTCATGTTGTTTCTTTTCTTCTTGTTTTACTTGACTATCGATGAATGATGAATCATTTGTAGAATTTGTAGTTCGTTTTCAAAGAGATTTTTATATTGTTGTCCGTGATAGAGTTTAACAGCGACGAGTTTTTTTTCGTGTTGATAGGTTGTCGATGCACGATAGACTGTATTTGTTTGGCTTTGATGAAGAATCGATTGATACGTTGGATTTGATGAGAGAAATTCATCGATTTCAGCATTGGAAATATTTGTTGATGTTGAAGAAAGATTTTCATAGAAAATATCTTTTTCGACTTTATCTTGACGAGATTTCAGCAAACGAAATAGAACATAAATCAATAATAAAAAAATCCCAAAAACAATCAATAACAACGAAATCAACCAAATTTGATTATTGAAATTAATTTGTCGATTTTCAATCGGAAATTTCTTGTCAATCAATGAATTCATTTTCCAATTTAATGTACAATTATCTGAATTACATCGACATAGAAGACTTGTGCCCATTCGATCGATATCCAACGAACAATCCCTTTGATTTTCATATCGATTTTCGTAATCATCGACAAATGCTAATTGTTTGTTGATCAAAAAAATAAATTCCTAAACAACGATGAACATTTCTTTCACTTCGAATGAATGTATATTGAGATGAATGATTCGTTTCATTATTAAATAGATTATAAATTGGACAAATAAGACATTGAACATTGAAAATCTTGATAAGAATTATTAACAATCGATACATATGTGCTGATTTTCATACATCAATCGAATGTCTGTCTGTTTGTCTTTGTTTCCAAGTCAAACGAACGAACGAAACAAAAAGAAGACGGTCAACTCCTGCCATCTAACATAATGATACGATCTTTTCTTTCTTGTTCTCTTTCGAACAAAATGTATCCATTAAAATATTAAAACAAAAATGTTAGATTTTATCAACTTTCGCCTTTTTTTGAATTAGTCATTTGAGTAAGTAGAAGAACAAAAAAGACGAATGTATAAAGAAGATTATGGTCAATGATTAGTACATGAGACAACAGAACAAAGCAATTGTGTCTCGTTTAATTTTTTGTTATATTATATTAAAAGTGAAGATTTTCGTTTTGTTCGCATATGATAATGATAACAAAGAATGTAGAGAAAAAATATGACTAATAAAACTAAACTAATTAATGTAAAAATAAATATATAAGTTAATAGACTCGATGTTCGAACAATGATATTTAATGTCGAAAGAATTTGTTTGTAATGTGCATCGAATGACAAAACATAACTGGGCAATGTTGTCATTGGAATCGTTGTTTCTTGATCGATTTGTAAGACAACATGAAAATCAGGAATGGTTGTTGTATTTTCTTTCTCTTCGTTTGTTTGTCGTTCAAACTTTGGATAGAAATCGCATTTGGCATGTTGAACATTCAATGTTTTCGCTTGACATTGCTCGTGAATGATTTGTGTCCAAGTAAGATTATCTGTCAACGAGAATTGACAATCATTAACACGAATAGAAGCTTGAATTGTTTGATTGAATATCGGATTGAGATGTTCAAATGGAATATAGAAAGCATGAATAATAATAAAACGATTTTTATAATTTGATATTTCAGTTTTCGATTGATTTAAACGGATTTGTTGATTCAATTCGATGTCAATATGAAATTGTTCAAGATTTTTTGACCATAACCAATCGTTGTATTGATATAAATCAATAATCATCCAAATTAAACGCGAAGATGGACGACAGATAAATGTAAAATCGATTTCAATCGGTACGATATCAACCGGTAATGAATCGAATGGACATTCGTATGTTATCAATGGTTGATCATGTAATGTTGGATTTATAATACGAGTTTGATTTTCGGGACAATGCATATGCCATTGAACATAATGATTGATTATTCCAAGTTGATATCGATCAGAATTTGCAGAAATTAATGTACATAATAAAAGATAAAGTATTGAAATCATTCAAACAGACAGAATCAGACTGAAAAGAAGAAGAAGATATCGAAAAATGATCGTTACACCTCACTACTCATTAGAATATACTACGTATATCGTCTTCTTCTTTTCTCTTTCGCCCTATGCGTATACGTATAGTATATCTAATCATATTTCTTTCGCTCAACCTACTAATCAAAAGATTATTTTGAAATTGTTAATTGTTCAAGATTCATTCTTATTAACTGATAACGTCAGAAAATAATATCGTTATTGACAAGACAATGTTTACCTTTCAATCACTAGTGATGAAAATGAACAAAAGAGCAGACAATTGATATATCCTATCATATAGTACGGGATGAGAAAAAGAAAAAGTCAGCAAAAAGCAAGGTCTGCTCACTATTGATTAATCTTATTCCAGATAATAAACACAAGCATTGATAAGACAAAAAAAAAGAAAATGAACACATGCCATTGAAATCAATGTCGTTGCAGTTGGCTGTTAGAAGAAGAAGAAAAAAAAAGAAAATTATCATTCCTATTTGGATACTAACATTCCGTTATTCTAATAGAATCAATAAAAGAAAATTGTTTTCTTGTTTATTCTTTCTCTAGACTCGAACGAACAGGCGACGTTGAAATCATTAGGTTTTCATTCATAGAGAACATCGTACGTTGAGTTTTCCTTTCTTTTTTTTTCTTCAGTCGACTAATTGAATTTTTGACATTTATTTATTATTTAACACGATGAAAGTTTTCTTATTGAAAAAGCGAAAAGGAAGGCTTAACAAGATCGCCTTGATCGATTTTTATGACACAAATGATCGTAATCGAAGGCTAGACTTCAATGTTAACTTTTGTCAAGAGAGGATCATCACATTTAAAGAAGAAGAAGAAGAAAAAAGAATCGAATGATGAATGACGGTATTTTTGTCGTACTTTTACCGACATTGTTACTCGCTGGAACATGGTTCGTCTATCAATCATTTTCGATCGATGAATTGGAGAATAAAAAATTAATGTTTCTAACAAATAATCAATCGAATGAACGTGTTCAAGTCGAATTTTTTGTTATGTCCAAATGTCCCGATGCAGCTTTGTGCGAAAAAGTATTTCTTCCAAGTTTAATCGGTCTGTCTTCGATTGTTAATTTTACACTTTCATTTATTGCTCAACAACCTATGGCCAATCAGTTCTATTGCCCTCATGGTTTGAGTGAGTGCGAAGGTAATAAACAACAATTATGCATACAAAATATGTATTCACCATCGGTCTTAATTAAATATCTTCTTTGTCAATCGGCTGAATTTTGGTCGATACCATACAATGGTCAATCCTGTGCTCAACAAACATCCGAAGGTATTATTAATTGGTCGAATGTTGACGCGTGCGTACGATCAACGAAAGGAAATCAATTATTTGATCAATCATTAGAACGAACTCGTTTGTCATCAGCGAAAAAATCTTGTACAATTCATTTGAATGGTAAACTCTGGTGCATGCATGATGGATATTGGCTGAATTGTCATGAAGGTTATGAGAAAAAGAATTTTATTCAAGCGATTTGTTCGCGATACAAAGGAAGATCTATGCCGAAAGAATGTTTACATGTCGAATAATAAACGGATTTCGATTAGATTTGCCAATGATGCATTGCTTTGAGAAATTCTACTTCGAATAAAAAATAATTAGATCATTAGAATTTGTCTTTCGTTTGGTTTTCTCTTTACCTTTATATGAAATCCAATTTCGATTTCCATTCTCAGATATTGTACTAAGAAATAGTTCTGCTTCTTCTTTCGTTATTAATATTAATTGATGATTAAAAAAAGCTAAAAGTTCATCGAGTGTAATGAATCCTGTTTGATGTGTATCGATTTCATTGAATAATGTTGTTAAATCGGCAACATTCGGTTGATTGGTAAGATAATCGTAGCCGAAATAATCTCGAAATTCTTTGTATTGAATTTGATTATCATGATTTTGATCGATATCATTGAAAATAAAGAGAATTTCATCTTCAGTCAATGTTCGATCGATTAATAAAATCCACGAACGAAATTCAAGATAAGTTAATGATGATTTCTTTTTACGATCGAAAAAATTAAAAATACATCGAGCATCTAAAAACAAATTGATTTTCTTTGAATATTCGAAATAATATTGTTAATTAACCTGATTTCGAAAAAGATTTTCTTTGAATAAATTTCCATGTTTTCTCATTTTTCGTACTATTTCGTCGATAACGACCGTATTTAATCGACCATAATTTTTTCTTTCCACATTCAATTACATTGGCTTTCTTTTTCGATGAAAATAATTTTCGGATATCCGTTTTTGGCATCGAAAGTATACTGATCTTATCCTTTCGTCGTGACATTATGTTCAATTGTATGGTTATTATGTACACGTGGTTATATACGTACGTATATATATATATATATATATATTTACTAATACATAAAGGACAAATCAAAAGAATCGATCGAGGTCTAACCTATATTTCTTTATGTCCTCTCGAGTTGTTCGAATAAGTGAGTGGACCGAAGAAAAATTTCATAGATAGAGACTTTTGTTGTTTTTTTTTTCTATTGTTATTATCTATGTTTACTTGCGAAATCAGTGCAATAGATGCGAAAGGTTAGTTTTGTGTAAAGCGAGTAACAATGCAGTCGGACGTTCGAAAACAAGAATTTGCTAATGAATATCAACCGTATGTAAACGTACTTTTATTCTTCAAAATAGAAAACTAAAATATCTTTCGATTGTACAGGCAAAATCCCTATTGGTCTCAGCCATATGCGGACCAATACTATAGTGGAATACCTGTAAATCCACAAGTCGTTCGGGTTGTGCCTATTGTATCGAATCGATTCGTAACAATACCAATAACGTCAACATTTCGAACATATTTAGTTATTTCTGGTATTTTGTATTTGCTCTATGCAGCGCTAACTATTGGTCTTGAAGTTGGTATTATTATTAATACCGTCTATTCGGTATATTTGCGTGGTATTTGGGGAGTTACACTATTTATTATTGCAGGCATAGTTATGTTAGTTACGGCATGTAGACAATCGTATTTGCCATTTTCATTAATCCGACTTATCTGTATCAGTTTTATTTCTCTTACATTTGGATTAATCGTTTCTATTATTAATGTTACTAATTTAACGCCATGCAATTATTCCTATCGTTATTATTGCGATACGTCTCTAATCTATGGATTGACAATATCTTCGTTGGTAGTTTATGTTATAGCTTTTATTCATAATATTATCAGTTTAATTGTCATAAGAAATAATCATACAAAAGCAATGCTATTAAATCGTCAAAATATTCCAACTTATTGAAAAGCAAGTGAACGATTATCTTTTGCCTTTTTTTGTTCGTTGTTGATTACAAAATGTAATTTTATATATTATCTATAAAATCATTGACACATTAAATAAACAAACAGAAATCTTTTTGTCATCATACCGTTAACAGTTAGATTTCGTTTATCTTCAAACGATAAGAAATATCATAGTTATGAATCAATGTGCATGTTTTCGAAAGTGCTCTGAGAGGGCGTTGTTGACATCAGAAATTATAAATACATTTTATTTTCGTTGATCTCTACGAAATAATGTCGTTTATCAATCGAATAGTTCTCTGTATCGTCCTTTTTACTGTTAGTGTTAATTGTCAAGGTGGTGGAGGCGGAGGCGGTAGTGGTGGTTTTGGTAATTTATTTATTTGCTTGTTTTACAAAATTTGAATAAGAAAATTGAATTTTTTTCGTAGCTGCTTTCTCGATCGCAATTTTTCTCTTACCATGCTACTGTATTTGGCGATGTTGTGCCGGTAAACCCTCACAATCGAATGCTAAATATGTAACACAATCATCAAATAACTATGCCGAGAAACAAACACTTGGCTATGAGTCTTTTCAATCTGGTCAATGGGAAAGTCAATATTTTCAATACAAGATATGGCATGGACCACATTATTTTCAACTTGCATTTTATCCTGCTCAATTAACTGTGACAGGTTCAGGTTCAGATGATGTTGGCAGTTTTTCAATTGAAGGTTTCTATTCGATTGAAACTCGTCGAATTGCTCTGACGAAAACGTATCAATTAGGTACTGGTAATCCATTACAAAATCTAGGACATCAAGTTCTTATTCAAGTCGAATGGAATGAATTAAGCCGAGCTTTCGAAG
>ERZ781398.934-NODE-934-length-29435-cov-5.272260_pt1 | contig 29435 bp, 19 predicted proteins | sample MGYA00433077_ERZ781398 | MGnify/ENA primary metagenome ERZ781398 (study PRJEB29847, sample SAMN06458254) | wastewater metagenome | isolation source: Wastewater bioreactor | place: South Africa: Cape Town | study: EMG produced TPA metagenomics assembly of the... | reverse complement strand
CGATGGGCGCATCGATCCGCTGGAGAAAACCGGAATCGTCGAGCAGGTGGGCCAGGATCGGATGGCTGTAGATGATGTAGACGTCGCGCGGGTGCCGCGCCAGCGAGGTCCGCAGATTGCCGAGCACGCGCCGCAACACTCTCTCTCCGAACGGATTATACAGAAACAAGACCGTGTTCTCGGTGGGAAACTCCCATGTCGCGGCGTCCGCGCAAACCGACGACACATCGGCGCATCGGCGTCTGACGCCCCGGTAGCGGCGAATGTTTTCGGTGGCGATGGCGTTCAGCTCGGAGGAGAATTCGACGCCGATCACGCGCCGGAACGGATATTCGGACGCCACCAGCAGGGTCCGGCCTTTCCCCGAGCCGATATCGACATAGACGAAGTCGGCGGGGGCAATGGGCAGGCTCTCGATCGCGGCGCGGATGAAATCGGGGGCGGAAGCCTGATAGCGAACGCCTTGCTCGCGATGCGGGCTTTCGATTTGCAGCTTCCACAGTGGCACCACGCCGTCGGTGTCCGTGCCGAATTCCTGATCGAAGCTGCTTTGGGTCCGGTCGCGATCGTGCCATCGGGGCAGCTTTCCGATCCCGCGTCGCAGGAGACTGCGTACGCCGTCCTGTCTGAGCTTGTGCCAGACCACAAGCGTCAGCGCTCTGGTCTGGGTGCCGCGTTTCCTGATGCCCTCCAGCATGGATGTATCCTGACGATGAACGGTCGCTGTTGCGGACAGGCCGTGGACGGCACAGCCTCGCGCGCGAGATCAGCCGCTCACGATTTGATCATCGGCCTGATATGAATGTCGGTCACCTCGGCGGTTCGCGGCAGGCTGAGGGCATTCACGATCACGGAGGCGATGTCCTCGGGCTGCAACAAGAGTTCCGGTCGATAGGGTTTGTCTTTGATGCGGTAGATCCGGGCCTGCATTTCGGTCGCCGTCTGTCCGAGATAAATGCTCGTGACGCGAATGTCGTCAGCATTGACCTCGCTGCGCAGCGAGTCGGCGATGGCTTTCAGGGCGTGTTTGGTGGCGTCGTATTGCGCTGTCAGGGGTTTGGCGAGCAGGCCGCTGCTCGAATTGATGAACACGATCTGACCGTGCCGCGCTTTCAGCATCGGGAGCAACGCCTGGGTCAGGGCGTAAGGCGCGCGCACATTGATGTTGAGCAGCGTATCCAGGTCCGCCAGATCGGCTTGCCCGAACGCGGCGATGGAATGGACCGCGGCGTTCTGAATGAGAATGTCGACGCCGGGAAGCTCGTGCACGAGCTGCTGCGTCACTTTCAGTTGGCCGTCGCGGGTCGAAAGATCGGCGTGCCGGCTTGTGGCCTCAACGCCCATGGCGCGCGCTTTAGCGCCGACGGCGTCAAGCATGTCCGCGCGGCGGCCGATGAGGTGGAGATTGGCTCCTGCTGCGGCCAGAGCAAGAGCTACCGCCGCGCCGACACCGCTCCCGCCGCCCGTGACGACGGCCGTCTGGCCTTCGAATGCGAGCGCTCGCGGCGTCATTCGATGCCCTTGGGGTGAGGGTGGCCCGGGCGATACGGCTACGGTCCCGGCGCTTTGCTACGATATCCCGACATTTAATTAATTGCTTTGATTGGATTTAAATGTATATATAATTCAAGCTGCGCGCATTCAATAGTTAATTTAATTGGCGCGCGGGACGGCGCGCGTGATTTTGCGTGGAATTGTCAAGACGTAGCGGAAGCGTGTTGAGATGTTCACCGCCGATCGGACGAGATCAGCTCACGCAGCCATCGAAAGAGGCCCCGTCGCCGGTCCTGCGGCGCTCCGGCATGGCTATTGCCGGCTCTGTCATGCCCCGCTGTCGACGACGTTCGTCGACCTGGGGATGTCGCCGCTGTGCGAGAGTTTTCTGCCCGCCGACCAGATCGACCAGATGGAGCCCTATTTTCCGCTGCACGTGCTGGTCTGCGGCGGGTGCTTTCTGGTGCAGTTGAAGGAATACGTTAAACCGGAGCATATCTTCACCGAGTATGCGTATTTTTCCTCGTACTCCACCTCATGGGTCGAGCACGCGCGGCGATATTGCGAAATGATCGTCGGCCGGTTCGGCCTTGGCCCGCATAGCCAGGTGTACGAGATCGCGAGCAACGACGGCTATCTGCTGCAGCATTTCCAGCCATTCGACGTTCCCGTTCTCGGCATCGAGCCGGCCGCCAATGTGGCCGAAGCCGCGCGCGCCAAAAGCGTTCCGACACTGGTTGAATTCTTCGGATTGAGCCTTGCCCGGCGTCTGGCGTCGGACGGGCGGCGCGCCGATCTCATTATCGGCAACAACGTGCTGGCGCAGGTTCCGGACATCAACGATTTCACCGCCGGGATGGCGCATCTTCTGGCAGCGCAGGGCGTGATCACGCTGGAATTCCCGCATCTGGAACGGCTGATCGCCGAGAACCAGTTCGACACCATCTATCACGAACATTTTTCATACTTTTCGCTGGTGACGATCGACCGCCTGGCGCGCAAGCACGATCTGCGGGTGTTCGATGTCGAACAGCTTCCCACCCATGGCGGCTCGCTGCGGGTCTATCTTTGCCACGGCGACAGCGGCCATCCGACCTCGCCGCGGGTCGGCGCGCTGCTGGCGCACGAGCGTGCGATCGGCTTCGAGGATATCGACAGTTATGCGCGCTTCGCCGCTGGGGTGCATCACACCAAGCGCCAGCTTCTGGCGTTTCTGATCGCATGCAAGGAGAAGGGCGCGCGGATCTGCGGATACGGCGCGCCCGGCAAGGGGAACACCTTGCTCAATTATTGCGGGATCGGGCCGGACTTTCTCGATTTCACCGTCGACCGCAACCCGTACAAGCACGGGCGCTACACGCCCGGAATGCACATTCCGATCCATCCGGTGTCCGCTATCGACGAAATGCGACCGGATTATCTGCTCATCCTGCCGTGGAATTTGAAAAAGGAAATCGTCGAGCAGATGCGCCATGTCGGTGCATGGGGCTGCAAGCTGGTCGTTCCCATCCCCAGCGTAGAAGTGATCGATCCGGGGGATCTCGTATCATGAAAGTCGTCCTGTTCTGCGGCGGGCTTGGCACCCGCATTCGCGAATATTCGGAGAGCGTTCCCAAGCCGATGGTGCCGATCGGCTATCAGCCGATCCTCTGGCACGTGATGCAGTACTACAGCCAGTACGGCCATCAGGATTTCATCCTGTGTCTCGGCCACAAGGCCAACGTCATCAAGGATTACTTTCTCAACTACAAGCGGGTCTCCAGCAGCGACTGTGTCGTTTCGAACTTCGGCAAGAAGGTCGAGATCCTCGGCGAGCGGCCGCCGGACTGGCGGATTTCCCTGGTCGATACCGGGATCTGGCGCAACATCGGCGAAAGGCTGGTCGCGGTCCGTCATCTCGTCGAGGACGAGGAGATCTTTCTCGCCAATTACAGCGACGGTCTGACCGATGCGCCGTTGCCGGAGATGATCGAGCGGTTCAGGAAAAGCGGCAAGATCGCGTGTTTCATCGCCATCCACCCGCCGATCAGTTTTCACCTCGCCGAATTCGACGAGCAGGGCGTCGTGCAGCGGATGCGCGCCAGCCAGCAGTCGGAAATCTGGATCAACGGCGGATACTTCATCTTCCGCAACAGCATCTTCGACTACATCCGCGACGGCGAAGAGCTCGTGCTTGAACCTTTCAACCGCCTGATCGCGGACGGCAACCTCATGGTCTACAGATATGAGGGATTCTGGCGCGCCATGGACACGCTGCGCGACCGGCAGGTTCTCGAGGAGATGATCGAACGCGGCGACATGCCGTGGCGGGTGGGACATGATGTGCCGGCTGCGGTGGCGCGATGACGGCGCTGCGGTTCGTCGCGCCCGGCGACCGGCTGTCGGTGTTGTGCCTGGGCGCTCATTCGGACGACATCGAGATCGGCGCGGGAGCGACCCTTCTCGCTCTGGCAGGCCGAGGCGTTCACCTCGATGTTCACTGGTGTGTTCTGAGCGGAGCCGGCGAGCGCGAACGCGAGGCACGGGCGTCCGCGGCCGACTTTCTGTTGAACGCGGCCAGCGCCAAGGTCGAGGTGATGTCGTTTCGGGATGGATTCTTTCCGGAGCAGGGCGAACAGATCAAATCCTGGTTCGAAGGTCTGAAAGCGCGGGTCGATCCGGACGTCATCCTCACTCACCGCCGCGACGACGCCCATCAGGATCATCGTCAGGTCTGCCGCCTGACATGGAATACATTTCGCGATCATAGCATTCTCGAATACGAAATCCCGAAGTGGGATGGCGACATGGGCCAGCCCAATCTTTACATGCCGGTGTCCGCCGGCGCGCTCCAGCGCAAGATCGATCTGCTGATGTCGCATTTCGGCAGCCAGCGCTCCAAGCAGTGGTTCGATGCCGAAGTCTTTCTCGGACTGGCGCGGTTGCGAGGCATGGAATGCCGCGCGCCGGAACGCTACGCGGAGGCGTTCGTCGCGCGCAAGCTTGTGGTCGTTTGACGTCTGGGTTCGCGTGCCTGGCGCGAGCCGATGTCGTGACGGAAAGGCATCGTGATGGGAAGCGTCGTGATGGAAAGACGCTGGCGTGCAAGGAGGGAGGGAGAACGGCGGTGAGCGAAGCGCGTGGAACAGCGCTGTTTCTCAGCCACGACGTTTCCCGATCCGGGGCGCCGCTGATGCTTCTCAACTTCCTGCGCTGGTTCAGGCGGACGCATGACATGCGGCTGCGAATTCTGGCCGGAAAATCCGGCGATCTGCTGCCCGAGTTCGCCGAACTCGGCGAGGTCGATTGTTTCGAAGCCGAACCCAGTTTCGCTTACCGTGCGCTGCATGCGCTCAATCTTTATCCGACACAGGCATCGCGCGGACAGATCGCCTCCCACCTTGCCGTTCTGCGTCAGACTCTGATCGGCTGCGATATCCGCCTGATCTATGCGAATTCGGTCGCCAGCGCGCGGATGGTGCAGTTTCTGTCGTTTCTCGATTGCCCGGTCATATGTCATGTGCATGAGCTCGACGTAAGCATTCGCGCTCTGCAAGCACCCGGCCTCGATATCATCGGCCTGCTGAAGGCGCGCACCAGTCGATACATCGCGGTGTCCGATGCGGTGAAAGCCAATCTCGTGGACAGGCACGGCGTTCCCGCAAGCAAGATCGATGTGGTGCTGGGGCTGGGGCCCCCACCGGCCGACCATGGCGTCGAATCCTTTCAGCCTCGCGATATCCGGCACGAACTGGCGATCCCGGCGGAGGCCAGGATCGTGTGCGGGTGCGGTTCGATCGAGCCGCGCAAAGGCACCGATCTGTTTCTCGACGTCGCCGTTCACGCGGCTGCCAGCCGGCGCGGCCCGGCCGTTCATTTCGTCTGGGTCGGCGGTCGCTCCCGCGAGGTCGATCTGATGCGGCGACAGGCGGCGTCGCTGGGCTTGAGCGGCGTCGTCCATTTTGTCGGGCAGACGGCGGATGTCGCGCCTTATTTCGAGGCCTCCGAACTGGTTCTTCTGACCTCCCGGGAAGAGTCGCTGTCGCTTGTCATGCTGGAAGCAGCACTGCGATGCAAACCGATCATCTGCTTCGAGGGATCGGGTCATCCGCCGGAATTCGTGCGGGACGGCAACGGTCTCGCCATCGCCGGATTCGATCCGAGGAAAATGGCCGAGACGCTTATGGAGGCTCTTGCGGATTCGGAGCTGTGCCGGCGCATGGGAGAGTCGGCCAGACAGAAGGTAACAGATCGCTACGATTTCAATCGTGGCGCAAACAGAATCGCCGAAATCATCGAGGATACGTTGCAATTCCGCACCAGCGCGACAGACGGCGTGAAGGTCAGCGCGAAGGGAGAATGTCGCAATGACAGTCTCGGCGTCTGACTTGGTGTCTGAAGTCTCCAATGCACCTTACGAGCCGCTGGTGACGATTGCGATTCCGACATTCAACCGGGCTGCGTTGCTGAAACGCTGCGTGGCCGCGGCTCTTGCGCAGACTTATCAGCGCATGGAAGTTCTGGTGTCGAACAACGCCTCGACCGATGAAACCGAAGAGGTGCTGGAGACGTTCGACGACCGCAGGCTGCGCGTGGTCAGGCAGGCCAGCAATATCGGTCTCATTCCGAACTGGAACGCCTGTCTGGCGCAGGCCAAGGGCGAGTATATCGTCTTCGTTTCGGATGACGACCTTGTCGCGCCATGGCTGCTGGATCGCTGCGTCGACGTGGCCGGGCGGCGGCCGGGCGTTCCGATCGTGATCGCCTTGAGCGATATTTCATATGCGAGCGGTTACCGGCTACCGGCTGTCGTCAATCGCAGACTGCAAACCGGGGTGTGCGACGGGATCGATATTCTCAAGGACGTGCTGAACGGTTTGATCTTCGCGCCGATGTGCACGATCATGCTTCGCACCGAAGCGCTGCGTGCCAAAGGCGGTTTCCCCGGCGACTGGGGACCTCACACCGTCGACAAGGCCGTCTGGGTCCCGCTGTTGCTTGCAGGCAAAGCGGGCCTTGTGAACGAGCGGTGCGGCACGCATTCATCGCATGACGAGACGGTGACATCCGGCCTTGCGATTGACGTCATATTGCAGGACGTCCGGAAAGTCGTCGAACTGATCCTGGATGGGGCGGACCGCTCGATCGGCGATCAAAAGCAGCGACGCGATCTTCAGCAGCAGGCCAAGCGCTATTTCGCGTTGTGCGCGATCTTTCTTTTCGGCTCGCGCCGCAGGGCGGGTGCCACGTTCGCGGACGTGGCGCCCGAGCTCTGGCATTGGCGCCGGGAGCTGGTTTTCGTCAGGCTGTTCGATCTTGCCGGCCTGGCCAGACCGTTGGCGTATATTTTCCTTCCCGGCGGCGCGGTTCACCTTCTCGGTTCATTCAGGAACCTGATGCGAAGGTTCGCGCCGCAGCGTTCGGCTCTGTGACGAGTCGTGCTGCAACAGGTATGTCGTCATGCGCGATGGGCGTGCGATCGCGCGGCCGCTCCAGGCCGGATGAATTCTCGGAGACTCTTTCCAGCCACACCTCCCGCCACCAGGAGTAAATGCCTCGCGGGCAGAACATTCGGCAGTTGCTGTAGCGCGACTGGCACCACACGCCTTCCAGAATGACGGCGGGCGTCTTCATCGTCGCCATCGTCCCCGTCTTCTCGTTGATAAACCGTGTTATCCGCGCCTGCACCCGATAGACGCCGCCGCAGAACGGCACCAGCTCGGCGTCGAAAAACATGCCCCGGTTTTTCATGCCGTCGAGGGTTGCGAGAATCTCCGGATAGGATTTCACCCGCACCAGTTCGCCGGGTTGCAGGTCCAGTGTGGCGATCGGGGTCGGCTCGCCGGGAGGAACGGTGCCGGTTCTTCGCGGATAGGGCACGCCGCCCCGCAGCTTTTGAAACCGGTCATAGAGCCAGCGCGCCGGACGACCCAGCCTGTTCCTTTTCGCCAGAGCGAGGTGATAGCTGCCGAGGTAGCTGAAACCGGCGAACATCCTGCCCAGCCGCACGTTTCCGGACGTGAAGTCTTCCACATACTGCCGGACGTCCCACCACGGAAGGCGCGTGGTGAAGCTCGGCAACTGGGTGGCCTGGCAGAAGTATCGTTGAACGCCGCCCTGCTGCTGATCGATGCCGGATGTCGCCCGCCATACGTCCTGCTCGGTGCATCCGCCTGTGACGGGCGGCGCTTCATCCGCGAAGGAGTCATCGCCGGGCGAGGAGGCGGTGATGGCGTCCGTCGCTTCGACCGGCTTGAGCCATGCCTCCTTCCAGAACAGCAGGCACGCGGCCTGGCAGCCGCCATAGGCCTGACCGTCGCAGCGCAGGTTCAGATGCACCGCATCGGCGAGCCGGCGCCCGGCGACCGGATTGACGGTGTCGCAGGTCTTGTGCGCGCGCTTGAAGACTTTGAATCGCTTGCCGCAATACTGGAACATCTGCGGCATGAAGGGGAGTTCCTGCAGTCGTCCGTTGTTGTCGAGCGTTCCCAGAATTTCGTCCTTGCTTCGAACCTCGATCCAGTCGCCAGCCCGTAATGTCATGTTCGCACCATCACTCGTTGTGAACGCGGTGACAATTCCGGCCGCTGACGGTTGGTTGGCGGCCGGCGCCCATTAAACGGATCTCCCTTCGGCTTCGGTCACGTCGAGGCGCGGAGAGCTTCTGATCCCGTTCAGGATGTCCAGATAGAGGGCGTTCTGGCCCATCACGAACAGCAGCATCAGAACGTAAGTGACGCCCATGGTGACGGCGGTGAGCAAAAGCCTCGGCAGCGGAGACAGCAACTCGCCGATGTAGCGCTGGACAAGGAATGCGAAGGCTGCGGCCACCAGGGCGGACACCAGCGGCTTGCTGAGTATCGACAGCACATCCCGTGGGGAAATGACCGTTCGGTAGGTGCACCACAAAATATGCGGCACCAGCCAGAGGGCCATCGCGCTCGAATAGGCCATCGCGACGCCGGTCGGGCCGTAGGGCAGTCCGATCAGATAGGCGGTGATGACAAGGGGAGCGATCACCAGCGCGATCTGGAAGCTTCGCCCATAGAGCCCGAGGGCCAGAAGCAGCCAGCCGAGCGGATTGATGATGCCGAACACCATCACGGTCGGCGCGAGGAGGCGGAAGATCGGAACCGCCGCCATCCACTTCGGCCCGAGACACACCGAGATGATGAGGTCGCCGAACAGTGCGCTGAATAGCGTGATGGGAAGGGTCAGCGAGTTGACCAGCGCGTACGCTTTCAGAAAATAGCTCCTGAAGCGGGCGGGGTCGTTCTGGAGCCGCGACAGCGCGGAGAAGGTCACGCCGCCGACCGCCGAATTGAGGTTGTCGGTCGGAACATTGATGAGCTGATAGGCTCGGCCGTAGATGCCGAGGACATCGGCGCCCCAGAAGCGTCCGAGCAGCACCTTTTCCAGATTGTATGCGATGTAGACCACAACGCTGTTCAACGTCAGCGTGCCGCCGAAGCGAAGCATGGCGCCGATCCCGACGCTTCGTCGCGGCAGGTCCGGAATCCATTGCGTGACGGCCCACAGGCAGACGATGAAGCAGGCCGGGGTGGTGATCGCGGTGCCGACCAGCGCCCAGTATCCGAAGCCCTTGAGGGCCATGACGATGCCGACGGTGAAGCTGACGAGCTGCGACAGCGTTTCGATGACGGCGAGGGTGACATAGCGCAACTGGCGCTGCAGAAGCGCCGAGTGCTGGACCGTCGCGGCGTTGATGATGAAGCCGGCGGCGACCGCCACGGTCACCCAGAACAGGCGCGGCTCGTGATAGAATCTGACGATGACCGGCGCCGTCAGCACGCATAAAAGCGCCAGCACGGCTCCGACCGCGATGTTGATCCAGAACAGGGTGGAAAGCTGCTCGTTGCTGACGGTCGGCGCCTGGATCGTGGCTGCCGAGAGGCCGGCGGAGGTGAACAGCCCGTAAAATCCCGTGACCGCGGTGACCATCGCGATCAATCCGAAGTCCTTCGGCTCCAGAAGGCGCGCCATGATGACCAGCGAGGCGATGCGGAGCACAAAATCCGCGCTCTGGCTGCAAAGCTTGGCGAGGCCGCTTCGAATGGTCTTCTGCTTGAGATCCTTCATGCCGGTCCCCGAACGACTCGCGGGGGCGCCGCCTGGCGGCTCGAAACCGGGGAGATGTGCCAGCAATCTGATCGGGCTCGCGGTATCGCCACGGAGGGCCTCACGGAAGGGATCTGGCAGGAAGTTGATCGGTTTATTGCGTGACGAGCCATTTTATCACTGGATTATATATTTAAAAGATTAAATAGTTTAATAATATTAAATCTCCGACCGGCGTGGGCCCCGGACGCCGGCCCGCCAGATCAAGTCCGCTCGCAAGGTTCCATTCGAGGTCGAATGGACAAGGGAGGTTTCGGACGATGATGAAATTCGGCGCGATCGAGGGGCTGCGGGGCTGGCTGGCGTGGTCGGTGGTTCTGTCCCATCTGGCCTACTTCTCGAATTTGCGCGCACGGGATTTCGGCGCTCTCCTGAAAGGGGCGGGCCTGCCTGCGGTCCTCGTTTTCCTGATCATCTCCGGCTTCGTGATCACCCACCTCGTGGTCGAGAAGCCCGAGCCCTACGGCGTCTATCTGCTGCGCCGCCTGATGCGGATATTTCCGCTGTTCGCCGTGACCTGCATCATCGGCTTTTTCACCAGCGACCTGCAGGTGAGTTTGCTGTCCCGGATTCCGGAGGCCGGCGATCCGCAGTTCACCATGCTGCTGGCCGACATTGCACGGTCCAATCATGATTTCCTTCTGCGGCATGTTCTCGCCCACACGACGATGCTTCACGGCGCGATCAACGACACGATGCTGCCTTTCTCCCAATATGCCTTCAACATGCCGGCCTGGAGCCTGTCGCTGGAATGGCAGTTCTATCTTGTCGCGCCCGCCGTCATCGCCGCGGCGCGGTCGCCGCGCGCCATGATCTGTGTCGCCGCGGCGATCGCGGTGGTCGAGATCGCCTGCCGGCATCGCTTGTTCGGGAGTTTCGATCAGCCGGGCTTCCTGCCGGCGACGGCGGGTTATTTCGCGGTCGGCATCGCGAGCCGGTTGTCCTATCCGTCCATCGCGGGGCGGCTTCGGCATCCTTCGGCTGTTCTTGCGGTGGTCATCGTGCTGCTGCCTTTGCTCGACGGGGGAAGCGTGCCCTTCCTGATATGGGCGGTGATCGTCGCGGGAGTGACGTTGCATCCGTCGGTTGCGATGAGTCACTTCGCGCGCATTTACCGGGGCGCGCTGGAGAGCCGGGCCGCGGTCTATTTCGGGTCACGTTCGTTCTCGACCTATCTGTGCCATTTGCCGGTGATTTCGATCAGCTACTGGATCTGGCTGCATCTGTTTTCGACCGCGCCCGCGTTTCTCGGTCTCCTGATCCTCACGGTTCCGCTCACGATCCTGCTGTCCGAATTGCTCTATCGCGGGGTGGAGCGCCCGGGAATAGCGATTGGCGCGCGACTGGCGCACGAAAGCATGCAGGTTGCCGTGAGCTTCGAACGAAAAGCGCTTTGATGCAGTCTTTTTAATGCGGGTACGAATTGCACATCGAGTCGATGCCATGAATCAGATGACAGCGCCTTACCGGATCAGAATTCTTAAGGCCGATCCGCAGATCGCAGAGCTTCGCGACTTCTGGAATGCGTGCGGTTCTTGCCGGGACGCCGATCTCGATTTCTTTCTGTTCATTGTCGGGATTTATCGGGCCGAGCGGCCTCATGTCGTCGTGCTCTATGAAGGGGAGTCTCCCAAAGCCCTGCTCGCGGCCCGATTGGAGACCGGGCATGTCCCTGTCAGGCTGGGCTACCTTGCGCTGCCGGTCCCGACGCTGCGCATCCTGCAGGTCGTGCATGGCGGCTGGCTGGGAGATATCGACGCGGTCACCTCGAAACTGCTGATCGGCAGCATTCTCGAATCGCTCGCCAATGGTGAGGCGGACGCGGCGTCGCTGCATTGCCCGGATATTCACTCTCCGCTGGTGCAGGCGGCCACAGCCCTTCCATACCGCTGGTGCGCGGATCACTGCATCGATCCGCAGGCGCGCCGGGTGCGCGATCTGTCCGGCGCCCCCGGCTCGTTTGTCGCCAGCCTGTCGCAGAACGAGCGCTATCAGCAGCGCAAGCGGGCGCGACATCTGGCCGAGGCGTTCGCCGATATCAGGATCGCGTGCTTCAGCGCCGCTGCCGATATCGACGCTCTGGTGCGGGATGCGGAGATCATCGCCGCGAAATCCTATCAGCGCGGCCTGAATGTAGGTTTCTCGGACACGCCGATCGTTCGCGCCCGCCTTGGCTTCGAAGCCGGCAAAGGCTGGATGCGCGGATATATTCTCTATCTCGACGGCCGGCCCTGCGCGTTCTGGATCGGATCGCTCCGCGATCAGGTCTTTCTCAGCGAGTATCTTTGCTTCGATTCCGCCTACGCGAAATATGCGCCGGGCATGTACCTGATTTTGAAAGTGATCGAGGGTCTGAATGACGGGCAGTCCGGCGATCCGGTCCGGCTGATCGATTTCGGAATCGGCGATACCTCCTACAAGGAGAGGCTGGCCAATCGTCATTGGCAGGAATCGGCCGTCTACATCTTTGCTCCCAAACCAAAGGCCGTATGGGTCAACGCGTTGCGCTCTTGTGTCGGCGTGCTGAACCGCTCGGCCAAGGACGTGCTGCGATGGACGCCCTGGCTGGCGGGCGTGAAGCGGACGTGGCGCGCAAGAGCTGCCCAGAGCGAACGATGATGGCGATGCCGCAGGCAAAAGAGACTGTTGCGCGAAACGGTGGTTCGGTGGAACCGGGCATGTCCGGCGAGGATATCTCGCGGTCGGTCGGCGATCGGCGTGCGGGGTTGTCTATGGGTGTTTCGCTTGGTGTGTTGATGCCGTTGCCGCTCAATGGAAAGGGCGTCGGCTATACATGCGGCTCGCTTGCCAGCGGCATGGCCGGACAGGATTTCAACGTCGCCATCGTCACGTCCCGCAGCCGGTTGCAATTGCCCTCGGTGGACGTGGTCGAGGTTCTGCCGGCTTGGGCGCGATATGTGCCGTATCGCTGGGTTCAGGCGCTGGCGGGGCACGGCATGGAAGAGACGTTTCTGGCCTGTATCGACCGCTTTCGGTCACGACGATCCGCCGCCTATCTGTGGCCCGACGCCAGCGTCGAGACCGTTCGGGAATTGAAGCGACGCGGCGTCACGATTTTTCGCGAGCAGTTCAATTGCCACACCGGCACCGCCAAAAGGATTCTCGATCAGGCCTATGAGCGGTTCGGGACCGCGCCCGGACACGGCATCACCGGGCGGACGGTCGATCGCGAAACCCGGATAGCGGAAATGGTCGATCACATTTTCTGTCCCGGTCCGGCGGTCGAGGCGTCGCTGCTGGAGAACGGCGTGCCGTCCCGCAAGCTGCTGCCGGCAACCTACGGCTGGGATCCGGCGCGCTTTTCCGGAGCCGGCAAGCGATTTGCGGCGAACGAGGGCATCACCGCGGTTTTCGTCGGCGCGATCTGCGTCCGCAAGGGCGCTCATCTGCTGCTCGATTACTGGGCGCGAAGCGGGGTGAAGGGACGTCTCATTCTCGCCGGAGAGATGGAGCCGGTCATCAAGGAGAAGTGTGCCGACCTGCTCGGCAGGAACGATGTGACCGTGCTCGATTATTTTTCGGACATCGGATCGGTTTACCGCGCCGCCGACATCTTCGTGTTCCCCTCGCTGGAGGAGGGCAGTCCGCTGGTGACGTACGAAGCCTGCGGATTCGGTCTGCCGGTGGTGACGACGAATATGGGCGCGGGCCGGATTGTGCGTCACGGCCACGAGGGTCTGGTGCTCGATCCCTATGACGCCGATGGCTGGATCGCGGCGCTGCGCATGCTGGCGCAGGACGCCGACTATCGACGGACCATGTCGCGCGCCGCGGCCGAGCGCGCCGGAGAGTTTGTCTGGGATGCCGTCGCGCGCCGGCGCCGGCAGCAGATGATGGATTGTCTCGGCCATGACTGCTGATTGCGCAAAACTGGCGGTGCTGATCGTTGCATACCGCAATCCTTCCGATGTCGAGCGCTGTCTGAAATCGTTGGCGCGATCGCGCTGGACGGATTTCGAGGTCTTCGTTTGCGAGAATGGCGGCCGCGCAGCCTTTGCGCGATTGCAAGATGTGCTCGCCGGCCCCGGCGGGGCGCTGCGACGGATCGCCGGAGCGGCGGATGCGCTGGACATGCCGGCCGGGCGGCTTGCCGAGGTCGTGACATGCCGGCTTGACGGCGGAGGGAATAATGTCGTCCGTCTGGGACTGGCGATCGACAATCTGGGTTACGGCGGCGGCGTCAATGCGTGGCTCGCGCGATTGCGCGATGCTCCGGGCTGGGACGCCGTGCTCGTTCTCAATCCCGATACGGAAATCGATCAGGAGTGTCTGTCGGAGCTGATGGCCAGGTCCACCGAAGGGTTCGGCATGATCGGCGGAACGCTGGTGTTCGACGACGTGCCGGACAGAGTGATCAATTACGGGCTGCGCTGGTCGCGTTGGACAGGCCGCGTGGTGGCCGTAGGGCGTAACGCTCCGGCGGGCAGCGAGCCGTCCGGCAAGCTGCTGGCCAGTATCGATGCGGTCAGCGGCGCGTGCGTTCTTGTCACGCGCGCTTTCGTCGAGGATGTCGGCCTCATGGCCGAGGATTACTTTCTTTATATCGAGGATCTGGATTGGGGATGCCGCCGCGGACGGCACCGGATCGGTTTTGCCGGCAAAGCGGTCATTCGCCATATCGGCGGCACCGCCATCGGCTCGGCGGTCGATCCGGCGAAACGCTCGCATCTGTCGGTCTATCTCTCGGCCCGCAATGGCATCCTTTATGCCCGCCGTTTCGCAGGCTGGCGCTGGGTCTGCCATTTCGCGGTCGGCCTGCTGTTTGCCTTGCGCTATCTCATCAAGGGATCGCCGGGCGCCGCGAGGGTCGCGCTCGCCGGATTGCTGGATGGCGTGAAGGGCAAAACCGGCCGGCCGGATGTTGCGCTCGGTTTGCACAATGCCGACTCGCCGAATTCGGACCTGTCGAATTCGGACCCATGGGCTCTCCCGGCTCCGACGGAGCGTCGCGGAAGCTGAGCACCGAATCACCGCGCCGAATCGCCTGAATTTCCCGCGCCGACGCCGGGGTCGGTATAATCAAGATATCGCGGTGTGTTATTGTCGGATTTGAAATAACCGGCCGCTTCGAAGTGCAAGCAGGCTCATCATCGACGAAAATATCTCAAGTAAACCGCTCGGCGACAGCTTCGGTTATTTTGTTTTCGATCGTGAAGAAACCGATCTGCCGGTTTTACGTGTTATTCGACCGCGAGTTTGTGACAGATAACTGTGTTTATCTTGTCGGCCGGGTTATTCGCGGGAATCGCGGCCTGACTGCAACCTGCGCTGCGGAAATCGCCGCTGATTGTCACCAAAAATCTTTCGGTATTTTTTCAAGGTGTGGCGCGGCCAACACATAATATGAATGTCCAAGCCCTCTAAGGGGTTATTGCACCACATAATATTCCCGCGGGAATAGTTTGGCGGCGACATTTAAAAATCACCTTAGCCGGGCCGTTAAGTTGTCTTAAAATTGCCTCCGGCCGTCGACCACTACTTGCCCTCATGCTTCACGCCCGTGTCGCATGTTGGGGATGTCACTCGAAAATAATCCGAAATCGAGAGCGTTCCCTTGGGGGAACTTGGTTGAAATTACAGTGGAGACACTAGATGGCTGTTAATGATGGTTCCGCGAATGCATCGGCTGGCTCGCCGCAATATCCGAACCTGTTGGATAGTTACGGTGCGAACCGGCCTGCGTGGAACGTCGCCGGGGTGGATTATCATGTAGGTGTGCCAGAGGGATTGGCGCTCAAGAATCCGGCAACGATTTCGATGGCGGGAGTGACCGTCAATTCGACCACCAAGGTTGTCACCGTCACGGGCAGCAACGTCACGCTCGACGGCTATGACTTCTCGCTCAACGGCGGCTGGCAGGTCTCGGTTCAGGCCGCGAACACCACGATCACGAATTCGAACTTCCTGATCGGGTCGAACAATCTGGCGCCGATCATTTCGACCGCGGCGGCCTCCAATATGACCGTCTCCTATTGCACCATCGACGGCGCAGGGAAGGATCCCGGCTGGGGTGGCCTGATTTCGTATCGCGGCAATGGCTTCACCGTCGAGGATTCCTGGCTCAAGAATGCCGGCGGCGACATGATCCAGCAGATCGATGGCGGCGCCAATTCCACCGTCGTCATTCAGAACAATCTCATCCAGAACGGCGGAATGGCGTCCGGCGCGCACGGCGACTACACCCAGCTTGCCGGCGGCCCGTTCAATGTGTCCATCAACTACAACACCACGACGCAGAGTGGCGGGACCACTCAAGGCCTGATGACGGAATACGTCGCCGGCGGCGAGATCGGTCACAACACGATGCTCGGCAGCGCGAGCTATTTCGTGTCGGTCGACAACAGCTCGATCAAGACCTCCGTCACGGTGCACGACAATTATTATGATCCGCAGGGCTTCGGCTTCGTCTATCCCAACTCGGGACCGGACGACGGCAATGCCAAGTCGATCTACGTCCACAACGTCAATATGAAGACCGGCGCGGTCCTGCAGGATTCCAACGCACCGGCTGTCCCTCCCGCCTCGCAGGCGCCAAGCGCGCCGAAAATATCGTCGTTCTCGAACGACAGCGGCGTGGTCGGTGACAACATCACCAACGACAACACCCTGACGCTGACCGGCACCGCGGCGGCGAACGGCACGGTGAAGGTGTTCGACGGCGCGACCCAGATCGGGACCGCGACCGCCAATAGCAGCGGCGCGTGGAGCTTCACCACCTCGGCGCTGGCGGACGGCGCGCATAATCTCACCGCCAAGGTCACCGATGCGTCGGGCCAGACCAGCGCGGCGTCGGCGACTCTCGCCGTCAAGATCGACACCACCGCGCCGGCTGCTCCCGTGGAAGTCGGCGACTCGATCGTCAACGGCAATCAGGTGCTGCTCAACGGCACCGCGGAAGCCAACAGCACCGTGAAGGTCTATGACGGCCTGACCCTGGTCGGGACGACGACGACGAAAGCGGATGGCACCTGGAGCGTCACGACATCGGCGCTTTCGACCGGATCCCACGATCTGATCGCGACCGCGACCGATGTCGCCGGCAACACCAGCGTCAAATCGCTGCCGCTCGATCCGGTCATCAACGGTCCCGCGCCGGGGGCGCCGACCATTGCCTCGTTCTCGAACGATACCGGTGTCGCCGGCGATCACATCACCAGCGACAACACCTTGACGCTGACCGGCACCGCGGCCGCCAACGCCACGGTGAAGGTGTTCGACGGCGCGACCCAGATCGGGACCGCGACCGCGAGCAGCAGCGGTGCGTGGAGCTTCACCACGGCCAAGCTGGCGGACGGCGCACACAATCTCACCGCCAAGGCCACCGATGCGTCGGGTCAGACCAGCGCGGCGTCGGCGGCTCTTGCGGTCAAGATCGACACCGCCGCGCCGAATGCGCCGACCGTCGCGACGCCGACCGGCAACGCGAACGGCAGCGTCACCGTGACCGGCACCGCCGAGGCCAATTCCACGGTGCAGGTGTTCGACGGCAAGGCCCAGGTGGGCACCGCGACCGCCAATAGCAGCGGAGCGTGGAGCCTGACCACCGGCGCGCTGACGAGCGGCAATCACACGCTAACGGCGAAAGCCACCGATGCGGCCGGCAACGTCAGTGCGGCTTCCGCGGCTGTCGTCGCCAATATCCCGTCCTCGACACCGGCGCCGAGCGCGCCGAAAATCTCGTCGTTCTCGAACGACAGCGGCGTGGCGGGCGACAACATCACCAGCGACAACACCCTGACCCTGAAGGGCACCGCGGCGGCCAACGCCACGGTGAAGGTGTTCGACGGCACGACCCAGATCGGGACCGCGACCACGAACGGCAGCGGCGCGTGGAGCTTCACCACGGCCAAGCTGGCGGACGGCGCGCACAATCTCGCCGCCAAGGTTACCGACTCGGCGGGCCAGACCAGCGCGGCGTCGGCGACTCTCGCCGTCAAGATCGACACCACAGCGCCGGTTGCGCCGAAGATCGCTTCGGGTGACGCAGCCGCCAGCACCGATCACGTGACCCTGGCCGGCACGGCCGAGGCCAATTCCACGGTGCATGTGTTCGACGGCAAGACCCAGATCGGCACCGCCACGGCGAACGAGAAGGGAGCCTGGACCTATGTCGCCGACTCTTTGTCGGACGGCAGTCACAGCTTCACGACCAAGGCGATGGATGCCGCGGGGAACACCAGCGGTGCCTCGTCCGCGTTCGATGTGAAAATCGATACGCATACGGCCACGCCGTCGCCGTCCGCTGAATTCACCAAGGTCGTCCAGAACTGGAACGACACGGTGACCTTCAAGGGGACTGCCGATCCGCACAGCCAGATCTCGATCTACGACAATGACGGCGCCAAGCCGATCGGAAGCGTCAAGGCTGGGAGCGACGGGAGCTGGAGTTACAAGACGCCGTCGGCGGTTTCCGACGGGGTGCACAGCTTCACGGCGACGGTCACCGACAAGGCCGGCAATACAAGCTCGGTCCCCGGCAATGCGGTGCTCGGCACGAATTCGAATGATGTGCTCAAGAGCACCTCGGCCAACGAGTTGTTCAAGGGCAATGGCGGGCATGACACGTTCGTCTTTACCTCCAACTTCGGTGCCGACACCATCAACGACTTCAGGGCAAGCGGGTGCGGCCACGACGTGGTGCAGTTCAGCAAGAGCGTATTCGACAATTTCGCGGACGTTTTGGCCCACGCGGCGCAAAGCGGGCACGATGTCGTCATCAATGCCGGGGGCGGCAATACGCTGACGCTGAAGGACACCAAGCTGGCGGCGCTCGACAAGGCCGACTTCCACTTCGTGTGATCTTGTCGGACTTCACTGGCGTAGCGCGTTCATAACACAAGCGACGCCCGGGGGCGGCTGCATGGCAGCCCCCGGGCGCATTCGGGATCGGGGATTACGACATCGCGGGATAATTCTATGGCAGACGTCGGCTGGCGGGATTCGTTCTCCTCGCCCAACAGCAATTGTTCGACCAGCAAACGGTCGGCGCGAATGATCGCGCCTCCGGCTGGCGGGCCGAAGGCCGCGCGACCCACCGCATCCGTGGACGGGTCATGGTGGTCGTCGCGAACCGCGGCGTTCCGGGCAAAATCGCGCATGCTGCGCGACGCGGCGGTCCGTGGCGGCGAGGCTGTGTCCCGCGTCCGTCACGGCGCACGAAGGGCGATCGAGCAGATCAGGCCGCTGGTGTTTTCCTCCCGGCGGCGAAGCGCCGTTGCGGCCTATGCCGGGGAGAAATCCGAGATCGGCGATTTTCTGGAGTCCTGCCGTCACGCATTCTGGGGGTTGGCGGTGTTCGGAGGCCTGAGCAACATCCTGATGTTGACCGGCTCCTTCTTCATGCTGCAGGTCTACGACCGCGTGTTGCCGAGCCGCAGCGTGTCGACGCTGATCGCGCTGCTGTTGCTGGCGACCGTTCTGTACGCCTTTCAGGGCGCGCTTGATCTGGTCCGCACCCGCATCAGCGGGCGGATCGGGCGTTACCTTGAGGAAACCCTGGGCCCCAGGGTCTATGACGCCATCGTGCGCCTGCCGCTGAAGGCCCGCGGCGACGGCGACGGCTTGCAGCCGCTTCGCGATATCGATCAGTTGCGCGGCTTTCTGTCCAGCGGCGGTCCGACCGCGCTGTTCGATCTGCCGTGGATGCCGCTCTATCTCGGCATCTGCTTCTATTTCCATTTCTGGATCGGAGTGGTGGCGCTGGCGGGCGCCTGCGTGCTCGTCCTATTCACCATGCTGGCCGAGGTTCGAACCAAGGGAGCGACCAAGGCGTCCGCGGGATTTGCGGTCTCGCGCAACGCGCTGGCCGCCGAGGGGCGGCGCAACGCGGAAGTCGTGCGCGCCATGGGCATGGGGCAGCGTGTCGCGGAGCGCTGGCATCAGGTCAACATGAGCTATATGGCCGCCAACGAGGCCGCCAGCGACGCGGCGAGCGGTCTCGGCGGAATGTCGAAGGTCTTCCGCATGATCCTGCAGTCCGGCGTTCTCGCCGTCGGCGCCTATCTCGTCATCCATCAGGAATCGACCGCGGGCATCATTATCGCAAGCTCGATCCTGACCGCGCGCGCGCTTGCTCCGGTGGAGATGGCGATCGCGAACTGGAAGGGCTTCGTGAGCGCGCGGCAGGCGGGACGGCGGCTCGACCAGCTTCTGACGCTCCTGCCGAAGGAAGACGACCCGATGGAGTTGCCGGCGCCGGAGCGGTCGTTGAGCGTCGAGCGGATTCATGTGATGCCGCCCGGCGCCGAGCGTCCGGTGCTGCATGATGTCTCGTTCGCGCTTTCGAGCGGTCAGGGGCTGGGAATCATCGGACCGAGCGGGTCGGGCAAGTCGTCGCTGGCGCGCGCTTTGGTGGGCGTCTGGCCCCAGTTGCACGGCAAGATCAGGATCGACAGCGCCGCGCTCGATCAGTGGTCGCCCGAGGCGCTCGGCCGGCATCTGGGCTATCTGCCGCAGGATGTCGAACTGTTCGACGGCAGCATCGCGGCCAATATCGCGCGCTTCGATCCGAAGGCGACGGCAGGCGCGGTGCTGGGCGCCGCCCGCGCGGCCGGCGTTCACGAGCTCATTCTGTCGTTCCCGGACGGCTATGGCACGCGGATCGGCGAAGGCGGCATGGCGCTGTCCGCAGGACAACGTCAGCGGATCGCGCTCGCGCGCGCGTTTTATGGCGATCCGTTTCTGGTGGTGCTCGACGAGCCGAGTTCGAATCTCGATTCGGAGGGCGAGGCGGCTCTGACGCAGGCCATCCTCAACGTGCGTCGCCGCGGCGGGATCGTCGTCATCGTCACCCACCGGCCGAAATCGCTGGAGGGCGTCGACCATGTTCTGGTGATCGCGGATGGGACCGCGAAGGCGTTCGGCGAAAGGGATGACGTGCTCAACACGGTGTTGCGCGGAGCGACGCCGGTGCCGCTCAGAATGGCGGCCGGGGGCGGACGGATTCGATGAGCAGGATTCTGGATTCGGCGCAGCATTCGATCCAGCGCTATCTGCTGGCGGGTATGATTCTCGTCGTGCTGGTGACGTTCGGAATCGGCGGCTGGGCGACGACCGCCGAGATTTCGAGCGCCGTGGTGGCGCCGGGCGTTCTGGTGGTCGATTCCAGCGTCAAGAAGGTGCAGCACCCGACCGGCGGTGTGGTCAGCGAGTTGCGCGTGCGCGACGGCGCCCGGGTGCGCGCGGGCGACATTCTGCTTCGTCTCGACGAAACCCAGACCAAGGCGGCGGCGTCGATCATCACCAAGAGCGTCGACGAGTTGCTGGCCCGTCAGGCGCGCCTTGAATCCGAACGCGACAATATGCAGGACATCGCGTTTCCGGCGTCCCTGCTGGAGCGTGCCCGCGATCCGGCCACCGGCGCCGCGCGCGCCATCACGGCGGAGCGGAATCTGTTCGACCTGCGCCGGCAGGCGCGCGAAGGGCAGAAGTCGCAGCTCAAGGAGCGCAGCGTGCAGTTGCAGGAGGAGATCAAAGGTTATCAGGGTCAGCTCGACGCCAAGAAGAAGGAAGTCGAGTTCGTCCAGCGCGAGCTCGAGGGCGTGCAGACCCTCTGGCAGAAGAATCTCGTGCCGATCAGCCGCCTGACGGCGCTCGAGCGCGACACGGCCCGCATCGAGGGCGAGCGCAGCCAGTTGTCCGGCATGATCGCCCAGGCCAAGGGCAAGACGGCCGAGATCCAGCTTCAGATCATCCAGGTCGATCAGGATCTGCGCAGCGAGGTCGGCAAGGATCTGGTCGAGGTGCGCTCGAAGATTTCGGAGATGGCCGAGCGCAAGGTCGCCGCGGTCGATCAGTTGCAGCGCATCGATATCCGCGCGCCGCAGAACGGCGTGGTCCACCAGCTCTCGGTGCATACCGTCGGCGGCGTGATCTCGCCGGGCGAGCAGATCATGCTGATCGTGCCGGATACCGATACGCTGGCGGTGGAGGCCAAGCTCATGCCGCAGGATATCGATCATGTCCATGTCGGACAGTCGGTGATCCTGCGTCTGTCGGCGTTCAACCAGCGCGTGACGCCCGAAATCGCGGGCGAGGTCAGCATGGTGTCACCGGATCTCACCCAGGACCAGCGCACCGGGGGAAGCTATTACTTGACCCGCATTGCGCTGAAGCCGAAGGAGATCGAGCGTCTGGGTGACGTCAAGCTCATTCCCGGCATGCCGGCGGACGCCTTTATCCAGATGGGCAGCCGAACGGCGCTGTCCTATCTGATGAAGCCTCTGCGCGATCAGGCCGCGCGCGCCTTCAAGGAAAAATAGCAGGCGATCCGGCGCGATCGTCGGTCGGCGATCGGCGCGCGCGCAACAATCAGGACGGCGCGGGGCATTGCCGCGGATCAAGCCGCGCCAGCGTATTCGCATCATAAAGGCGCGGGTTCTCCTTGAGCCGTCTGGCGTGGATGGCGGCGATGGTCTGCGGGTCTTGCAGCGGCTCGCCGGGCGCTGCCGCGATATCCGGCAATGCGCCGAGCCAGTGCCGCGCGTCGGCAAGCACCCCGATCTCGGCGGCCTCGATCGTCAAACAGCTCAGCCGGCCGGTGGCAAAGGCTCCGGTGTCGATATTGATCCGGTTGAACCGGATGTCCGGCTCGAGGACGGGCGTGTGTCCGTGGACGACGACTTTGTCGAACGCCTTGTCCCAATGCAGAAAGTCGTCGCGGATCCAGAGCAGATCCTCTTCCGCCTGCTGCTCGATCGGAACCAGCGGGCGCAGTCCGGCATGGACGAAAAGAAAATCTCCGCACACGAACGTGGTCTTGAGGTCTTCGAGAAACCGGCGGTGGGAGGGCGGCAGGGCACCGGCAAGAGTGCGCGCAAGCGCGATCCGGTCATCCAGCGAGGGATGGATCGGCGGCTGGAGTCCGTAGGAGACGAGGGTCTCCAGACCGCCAAATTGCCGCCAGCGCTCGAGCAGCGTGGGGTCCTTGAGAAAATCGAGCAGGAACGTCTCGTGATTGCCTTTGAGAAAAACCGTCTCCGCCGCGTGGCCGGCGGCGATCAGAAGATCGAGCACCTCCTTCGAGTCCGGACCGCGGTCGATGTAGTCGCCGAGGAAAACCACAAGCGGCCGGCGCACCGGATGAAGCGCGATGTCGATCTCGATTTGCAGGAGTACCGGCGCCAGAAGATCGGCCCGGCCATGGATGTCGCCGACGGCATAGACGCGAACTCCCTCCGGCACTTGCGGGCGTTGTCGGTCGCTTTGCAGAGAGGGGAGTTTCCACACGATCTCGAACCCGGCTCTATTTCAAGGCAACCGCCAACGCCGGCGGATTGAACCTCCGGTGCCGCCCGCACGAAGACCGGCTGCGGCCCGCGCCATTGTTCGCTCCGGCAGCTGTGGTCGTCGTTGGAATTCCACGCAGGCCGACCATATCATTTTGCGGCTGACAGCCAACGCGCGACATTGCGACTTGCCCCGCAAGGCGGGAGCCACGTAGACTTTATGCGGGATCGCGATGTTGTTTTTGAAGTTCAAAGCCGGCTGTGATGCATGTTGCGCAAGATCTTCGCCATAGCAGCCTGGCTCAGTCTCGCCTTTATCGTTTTCGCCACATTGTCGCCGGCCGGGCTGCGGCCTCAGGTTGCGCCAGCGGGCCTTGAACGCATGACCGCGTTCGCGCTGACCGGCTTGTTTTTCGGGCTGGCCTATCCGAGGCGGCGAGCTCTCGTCGTCGCTCTCGTGCTGTGCAGCGCCTGCGTTCTCGAACTGGCCCAGTTGATCACGCCCGAGCGCCACGGCCGGCTTTCCGACCTGCTCGTCAAGCTGGCGGGAGGGGTCGCCGGCATTCTCGTCGCTCAGGGGCTTAATCGTCTGAGGGGTTGACGGGACACCGGCATCGCGCGCCCTCGGCCCGCGGATCGGCGCCGATCCGTCCGGGGAAACCGGGCACGCACCGACCGGCCGGCACATCGGCGGAATGAACGATGTCGCTTGAATTTAATCAAATTAAATGGTTAATTTAAATCGCCGTAACAATTATTTAATTTCGCGGTCGAAATAGAAATGAGCAGGGACGGCGCGCCGCCGCGCGCGGTCCCGGTGCCGTGATGCATAGCCGATGTCCCTGAGTGGAGGCTGGCGCATGTTCCACTTCTTTCTTCGAGCCAGAGCCGATCAATTCTTCAATGCGCGCTCGATTGAGCGGGATGCGGAAAATGATCGCGCGCGCGTGGCATCGATTGCCCGGATGGTCGAGCGCTCGTTGGAGTCGGCCCGCACGGAGCGTGCGGGCCTCGTGCGCAGGCTGGATAGCGCGGTGACGCGCGCGGTGGCGCTGTCAGGCAATGCGCCGGACGAATATCTCACGCGGGATGACGCTGACACCCGCCTGCTGGATCAGTGCGAAGCGGAAATTCAGAAGGGGCGGCGCAGGCTCGATGAACTCACGGGCAATATCGCCCATCTCAAGTTCATCAGGGCGGCCCTTCTGACCCGGTTTTCCGATCTCAAATGGTGAGGCCGCAGGTTCGGGTCGCGGGTCGCGAGCGGCCGGCATGAACGCGCCCATGCGCAAGCGTGCGCATTCTCGCCTGTTCGTAGCATATTGCGCGAAGCCTATGAAAATCGCAGCAAAGTCGCACGATCGCGAAGGTCGCGCGAGCGCGGAAGTCGGTTTGTTGGTTCAACTCAAATTCCGGCCTGATCTGACGCGCCGTGGGGCATGCAGCGAAATCGTTGCGCTCACCTATGTCGCGCTTCTTGTTATCATCATCGGCAGACGGAAAAATCCCGTCTTAATGGCGGGCTCATTGCGGCCGGGAATCTCTTCTAGCGCGTTTGACGGCCTGGACTTCGGCTCTCCGGACCGCTTTTCGCAGGTGGCACAGCGTCGCATACTGATCGGCGAGACTTCGGTCCGAAATCTCGGTCCCCATTGTGATAATATCATTTAACTTTATCAGTATCGGTCGGTTGAATCTTTTGAGTGCCATTTGCAACTCCCGTCGATTGCCAATCCAGAGCGGGCGTTTCACCGTCCTCACGGAGACTGCCTCGATCGAGCTTTGAACCTCGCAGGGAATGGCTCTGCGGAGCTCGCATCCGCGCTCGCGACGGCCGTGCCGCGTGACGGAACGGCGCAGGATAGGGCGGTATTCGCGCGCTGCGAGAGTCAGCTTTTCGGGGTATGCGGTTACGGGCGTCTGATTAATGGTGAGGCACCAATTTATGGGTTGGCCGGGAAGTCGATGGTTTAATTAAATTAAATCAGGTCCCCGGACCGCGCATTTTTCAGGCGGCCGCGCGGTCGGCCGAAGCTGCGACATCACGTTCCTGTCAACCGTCACGTCCCCGATCGAAGCGATCGTCGGCGGCCGCGTCCGGACGGCATCGTGCCGCTGTTCGTCTCGGCGATCTTGAGACCGGCTGATCGCGCGATCCGGCGTCGTTTCGTGGCGATCGCGGAGACGGGAGGAGCAGGGCAAGATCCTGTCCATCCCCGCGCCATCCCGGCGCTCGACCTGCGGCCCGCCGCGTGGAGGCGATGGGCGAAAATCCGGTGCCAAAGGCCGCGAAACACAGGCGCGCCGACTTGTCACACTGATACATGCCATTTGTGACAAAGACACACACATACTGGACTTACCCGACAGCCGCGATGTTTACGGAGCGGGGGTGGCGTGTAGATTGATTTGCGGATGCTGGGCGTAGCCCAACGGACATTCCCTTCTGACATTCGGAAAAGAGAGCGATGAAAGTCTGTATTTACGGCGCGGGCGCCATTGGCGGTTATATCGGCGTTTTGATGAAGCTCGCGGGCGCGGACGTGTCCCTGATCGCGCGCGGCGCGCATCTGGAGGCGATCCGCAACAACGGGCTCAAGCTGCACATCAATGGCGAGGAGAAGTTGGCGAAGATGACCGCCACCTCCGATCCCAGGGAGCTCGGTCCTCAGGATTACGTCATCAGCGCGCTGAAGGCGCATCAGGCGTGGGAAGTCGCCGAGCAGATGAAGCCGCTCTTGGGGCCGAACACGGCGGTCGTCACCGCGCAGAACGGCCTGCCATGGTGGTACTTCTACGGATTCGACGGCCAGTACGCCAACCGCCGCGTCGAGAGCGTCGATCCGGGCGGCCGGCAGTGGAACGTGATCGGACCGGAGCGCGTGATCGGCTGCACGGTCTATCCCGCCGCCGAGATCGAGGCGCCGGGCGTCATCAAGCATGTCTCGGGCGACAAGTTCGGTCTTGGCGAGCCGACCCGCGAGATCTCCGAGCGCGTGCAGAAGCTCTCCAAGCTGTTCGAGGATTCGGGTCTCAAGGCGCCGATCCTGCCGGAGATCCGCAACGACATCTGGCTGAAGCTGTGGGGCAACCTCTGCTTCAATCCGATTTCGGCGCTGACCCATGCGACGCTCGATGTCGTCGCCACCGATCCGGAGACTCGGCTGCTGGCGCGTCACATGATGGAGGAGGCCGAGCGGATCGCGCGGCGCATCGGCGTGCACTTCCGCGTCGATATCGAAAAGCGCATCAACGGCGCGGCCCGTGTCGGCGCGCACCGCACCTCGATGCTGCAGGATGTCGACAAGAACCGCCCGATCGAGCTCGATGCGCTGCTGACCTCGGTGCAGGAGCTTGGCCGCCTCACCGAAGTCGAAACGCCGCATATCGACGCCGTGCTGGCGCTCACCAAGCAGATGGGCCGGGTGCGCGGCATCTATCCGACCTTCCCGGAGGAAGCGCCGGCCGAACCGCTGGATTGAGACATGAGGAACTGAGATTCGATGTCTCGTTGTCGTCCCGGCGCAGGCCGGGACACCCACACCGTCATTGCGAGCGCAGCGAAGCAATCCAGACCCCCACCCCAACCCTCCCCCGCAAGCGGGGGAGGGTTGGGGTGGGGGGCTTCGTCGCTAGAGCTTGTGCCCGGACGGCGCGAAGCGTCGATCCGGGTACTCCTCGCAATGACGTGATTCAATTTCGCATCCATCATGGCCCGGCTTGTCTAAAAGCCATAACGCGCCGCCTCATCCGGGGCGGCGCGTTATGTTTGGCTTGTGTTGGCGGAAGGGACTGCGTGCTCTTGCTTTCTTCACCTCTTCCGAGGGGAGAGGTCGACGCGCCTTAAGCGCGTTTGCGCGCGTGGCGCGGCGGGTGAGGGCGTACGATCCATCGAGAGATTGAAATCCCCTTACCCCGGCCCTCTCCCCGCAGGGGAGAGGGAGCGCATCGGCCGCTAAAACTCCCTAGCTCCGCAGTCCCGGCGCTTCCTGTCCGGTGCGCGCGACATATTCGGTGTAGCCGCCGCCATATTGATGGATGCCGTCCGGCGTCAGCTCCAGCACGCGGTTGGAGAGTGCGGCGAGGAAATGCCGGTCGTGCGAGACGAACAGCATGGTGCCCTCGAAATCCGACAGCGCGGCAATCAGCATCTCCTTGGTCGCCATGTCGAGATGGTTGGTCGGCTCGTCCAGCACCAGGAAGTTCGGCGGGTCGTACAGCATCTTCGCCATCACGAGCCGCGCCTTTTCGCCGCCCGACAGCACGCGGCAGCGCTTCTCGACATCGTCGCCGGAAAAACCGAAGCAGCCGGCCAGCGCGCGCAGCGAGCCTTGCCCAGCTTGCGGGAAGGCGTATTCGAGTTCCTCGAACACGGTGCGCTCGCCGTCGAGCAGGTCCATCGCGTGCTGGGCGAAATAGCCCATCCTGACGCTGCCGCCGATCCCGACCGTGCCCCGATCCGGCTCGGCCGCGCCCGCCACCAGCTTGAGCAGGGTGGATTTGCCCGCGCCGTTGATGCCCATCACGCACCAGCGCTCCTTGCGGCGGACCATGAAGTCCAGCCCCTGATAGATGCTGCGGCTGCCGTAGCCCTTGTGCACGTTCTTGAGACTGGCGACGTCCTCGCCGGAGCGCGGCGCCGGCATGAACTCGAAGGCGATGCTCTGGCGGCGGCGCGGCGGCTCGACCCGCTCGATCTTCTCCAGCTTCTTGACCCGGCTCTGCACCTGCGCGGCGTGCGAGGCGCGCGCCTTGAAGCGCTCGATGAACTTGATTTCCTTCGCCAGCATCGCCTGCTGACGTTCGAACTGCGCCTGCTGCTGCTTTTCGTTCAGCGCGCGCTGCTGCTCGTAGAATTCGTAATCGCCGGAATAGGTGGTGAGCGATCCGCCGTCGATCTCGATGATCTTGCCGACGATGCGGTTCATGAACTCGCGGTCGTGCGAGGTCATCAAGAGCGCGCCGTCATAGCCCTTGAGGAACGATTCCAGCCAGATCAGGCTTTCGAGATCGAGATGGTTGCTCGGCTCGTCGAGCAGCATCACTTCGGGCCGCATCAACAGAATACGCCCGAGCGCGACGCGCATCTTCCAGCCGCCGGACAGTTTGCCGACATCGCCTTCCATCATCTCCTGACTGAAGCCGAGACCGGCGAGCACCTCGCGCGCCCGCGCGTCGAGCGCGTAGCCGTCGAGATCCTGAAAGCGCGCCTGCACCTCGCCGTAGCGCTCCAGAATCTGTTCCATCTCGTCGCCGCGCGCGGGATCGACCATCGCGGCTTCCAGCTCGCGCAGCTCGGCGGCGACTTCGCTGACCGGCCCCGCGCCGTCCATCACCTCGGCGACCGCGCTGCGGCCCGCCATCTCGCCGACATCCTGGCTGAAATAGCCGATGGTCACGCCGCGATCGACCGACACCTGTCCCTCATCCGGCAGGTCCTGTCCGCTGATCATGCGGAACAAGGTGGTCTTGCCGGCGCCGTTCGGCCCCACAAGGCCGATCTTCTCGCCCTTGAGAAGCGCGGCGGAGGCTTCGATGAACAGGATCTGGTGGCCGTTCTGCTTGCTGATGTTATCGAGGCGGATCATGACGTCACAAATGAGGGAAGAGGTTGCGGCAGTGCATAGGCCATGGCGCGCGGCAACGGAAGGGCGTTCGACCGACAGGGCCGTGAAAATCCGGAAGCAAGATCCGCAAGCCGGAACCGGCGCGCAATCAGGCGTCGCGATTCTCCCGCCCGGCCTCGCGCAGCTTCACCGCGACCTGCAGCGCCAGATTGGTCGGCGTCGGCACGCCGACCTCGCGTCCCTTTTTCACCACATAGCCGTTGAGATAGTCGATCTCGGTCGGCTTGCCGCGCGCCAGATCCTGCGCGGTGGACGAATACTGCTTCGGCATCACCTCCACCAGCGCCAGCGCGCGAGCGTGGATATCGGCCGGAATGGCGATATCGAGTTTCGTCGCCACCGCGACGCATTCGTCGATTGCGTTGCGCATCACCTCGCGCGCGCCCGGCACCTCGACCAGACGGCCGTAGGGCAGGTGGCCGGTCGCCGACAGCGCGTTGTAGGCGCAGTTGATGATCAGCTTCTCCCACAGCACGGCGCTCACGGTCTCCGACACCTTGGTGGGAATTTCCGCGTCGTTGAAAGCTTTGGCGATGCGCTCGCTTGCGGCCGATGTGCCGATGATCAGGTCGCCGCGGCCATGATGCAGGATATGGCCGGGCCCGGCCATCTCGGCGGCGACATAGACCGCCGCCGGCAGCACGGTCTGCGCAATGACCGCCTGCAGCCGCTCGGCATTGTCGACGCCGTTCTGCAGGCAGATCACCGTGGCGCCGGCTTTCAGATGCGGCGCGATCTGCCGGCCCGCGGTCTCGGTGTCGGCGGATTTGACGCAGAACAGCACAATGTCCGCGCCCGCGACGCCGGAGGGATCGGCGGTGGCCTGAACCGGGATGATGCCATTGAAGCGCGCGCTCTCGAATTTCAGCCCGCGCTGTTTCGCGACGGCTTCGACATGGGCGGGCCGCGCGATCAGCGTCACTTCATGCCCTGCGCGCGCGAGCAGGCC
>ERZ781398.908-NODE-908-length-29903-cov-4.042817_pt1 | contig 29903 bp, 22 predicted proteins | sample MGYA00433077_ERZ781398 | MGnify/ENA primary metagenome ERZ781398 (study PRJEB29847, sample SAMN06458254) | wastewater metagenome | isolation source: Wastewater bioreactor | place: South Africa: Cape Town | study: EMG produced TPA metagenomics assembly of the... | reverse complement strand
CCATCGTAATTTATTGTGTTTCAAATTGACTCATCAATGCAGTTGATAAGAAAAAAACACACAGACTGTCGACATTCTTGGTTTCCTTCTAACTGGTTCATCAAGCATGGCTGCTCGTCATGAGAAGAAAAAACAGAAATTCTATCGACATGTTTATCGTTTATTGTTTATGAATATGATAGAGTTCTTTTTTATTTGTTTTCTAGATCTAAATATCCATTTCTTTTTTGTCTACGTCACAAGCACATCGATATCAACACAAGTGTCTGTGACGATGAGTAACGAGAGCCATCCATCTCCGACAGGCTCTTCGTCTTCGTCATTATTCGGTAAGAATATCTATTTATTCATTTTGTTTCGTGTTTGTCTCGTAGTTGAATTAAACATGCACATCACACTTTGCTTTCGCTTGCGTTGTTGTTGTTGTTGTTGTCGTCTATTTTGTTGCTCTTCTTTGTCTCTTAACATTGGGCTTGACTTTTGTCAAATATCTTTCGTTAGATAAGTCTTGTTATTCTTCTTCTTCTATCTGTAAATAGGTGGTGGAGGTGGTAGTAATAATAATACAACAGGTGGAAGTGGATCTTCTCCATATCCCTCGCCATCAAAGCTCACATGGGCACAAGTTCTTAATTCGAATACACCGTCCAATAATTCGACTGCAACAGCTGGCGCAGCAGCTGCTACGAATTCTTCGACAACAGGGACTCATATCGGTGGAAATACGTTGGGTAGTTCACCGTCATCTTCATCATTCGTATCGCAACATTCTACAACAACAACAGCCATGTCTGTTGGTGGAAATGGACAAAACTCAGGACCAACAGGTACGATTTCGACGAGCGCAAGCATTTCATCATCTCAAGTATCATCTGGTGCATTTGATTTTCCAGGCTCGCACTCTGCTTACGCAGCCAATTTCTATGATCATCAACAATCACAACAACATTGGCCGTTAAATTTGAATCAGTCATCATCCCAACAATCGCTTGATTCGAATCCGAATACAGCCGGTGGCGGGGATGGTAGGAGTTTTACTCTGCTTTCTATGTCCTTCTTCTTCTTTTCAATTTCCATACGCACATACATAGAAAATTCGATGTTTTTATTTTATTATTTCGCAAAAAAGAAAATAGTATTTGATTCTTATTTGTTTGTTTGAATGAATTGTTTTAGGCTTTGATCGACTTGAATCATCCAGTCCAACATCTGATTGGGGAAAGCCGGTGACAACAAATAATTCAACTGCTAACGGTTGGTCAAATTTTCAACAACAACAACAACAACAACAACAACAAACACTCAACAATCCGTCCAGATCAAATGCCGTAGGAAATAATAATAACAATAACAACAACAATACAGCAAGTAATCAATGGCCGGAAATGAACAATTTCTATGGAACAAATTCATCAAGTGGTGTTCCTTTTAACAATGAAAACAGGTAAAATTAGATGTTTTTTTCATTTTTCCTGAACAAGATTTCTAAAAACAAACTCGATTTACTCTAGTTCATCATCAACATGGCAAGATCCATCGAGTAACAGTGGTGATACGCTTACATTGACAAGTAGTAGTAATAGTTCGGTGATTAATAAACATAAATCTCCATCCACATCATCGATGGCTGCTTCGTTAACTGGTGCACTGAAATCAGCTGCTGCACTTGGCGGTTTGAATGTTGATTTTACAGGCGGAAATGGGGAATCAGTGATAAATAATACTTCACCACAGCCTAAACTTGTTGAACAATTTGGCTGGGATGAACCTGAAATAAAAGTAATGAAACGTGCAAATTTCGATGATGGAACATCAATTTGGGGCGATCCAATTGAGTCAATGTCGACTGAAGTCAAAAAATGGACCAATGGTACGAAAGCTGCTTTAGTCAATTCAACGAACACAATTTTACCACAACAAGCATCTATCGTTCAAAAACCAAATGCAAATAACGGTCAAACAAATACGTCGAACACATCTGTATCACAAATGGTGCTTAACAATGAAAATTGGTCAAAACAAACATCACCAACATTACCACAACAACAGCAACAGCAACAACAACAACAGTCATCATCATCGCAATGGAATGATTCAACATTATTAAATGATCAAACGACATCATCAACATCTCAACAACAAGGCAACTATCGTACACAACAATCATCTTCATCATCCAATTGGAATACACAATCTCAATCAGGCGGTGGTGGTGGTGGTGGTCATCAAGATGAATGGCTCACCGATGGACTGGTTAATACAAGTGATTGGTGTTTACAACCGACAAAAAATAATGTTCCATTTGATCCAGAAGAAGGTCGAATTAATACAAGTCGTTGGGGTGAACCAAGTGGACCGGGTGGTGCTATGGGTCGACCATTGCCAATGCCTTCGATGAATCAAAATCGATTTATGAATGATTACGATCTCATGGAAGGCGGACATGATCCTCATAATATGCATCGCATGTCAGGTTTTGATAATCAATCAATGAATGATCCATATCGACAAGGTTCTGATCTCAAAAATCCGATTATTGGTCTCGGTGGTCTCCTACCACCATCGAATAATACTCAACAATCACATCTTATGATGCCACCATCTCAACTTCCATTTGCTTCACGATCTGGACCACATTATCAGCCCGGTGGTATGATTCGACCAATGAATATCAACGGTATTTCGACATCATCAGGTGCAATTATGGGTACAGGTGGTCTTATTTCGCCAAAACTATCCACAACATCGCCCGTACCGAATCAAGCACCCTACGTTCCATTAGCTGCTAAACAAGGCAATATTCCACCATCATCATCTCAAACGCCGACACCTCAACAGCAACAAGCTGCTGGTTCGAATAACGGAGCTGTACACGCTCAAATCATGGAACAATTTCGTCTTGCTGTACAAGCCGGTTTAATTAGTCAAGATTTGCTCAATACCAAACTGCCACCATATATGTTACAATTACTTCAGAAGTTATTCGAACTTCAACAAAAATATCAAGCTCTATCAAATCAACTTTCTGATTTGTCTAAACATAAACAAAATTTTCCAATGAATTTCTTCCAAGCTGAATCTGATCGTTTATCAAAATTAATCGTACAAAAACGACAAGATATGATACTTGTTCAAAAACAAATTAAAGAAGCACATGCTAAAGTTATTCAACAATCAACATCGACATCGTCACAAATCATGTCCAACGGACCAAATAATCAAAATTCATCGACATCAACAGGATCAGCACAAGGTCAAGAACAACTCGTCGATCGTATGCAATCATTAAACGTCGATAAATCACGTTTACATCAATGGACAAAACCACAATCATCGACACGAACAAATCAATCGTCGATGTTTGCACCACCTGGTCTCACGCAAAAAGATTGGCAAACAGGCGCAAATAATCCAAATGACGATTGGGAAAATGCTCAAGCCAACGAATCAAAGGATCCATACGCACATAATAATCAAACATCGTCAGCAACTGCTGATCCATTATCGGAATTCGAAGGTGACAGCTTTAGCGGTGGACCACCACCTTTTGTACCTGGTCAATTATGGAATTGGAAGTCATTGCCTAGTGCTGAGGACGATCCACATGTTACACCAAGTTCGTTAACATTCGGTCCGAAAGGATCATCAATAAATAATCTCAATGTTGGTGCAACAGAAAGGTATTTTTATCATTATCTTGAATTTTGTCTTTATATTCTTTTTTCATTCAGTGCGTTTTCCAATCCTCAAATGCTTCATCATATGCAACAGCAATCGCAAATGAATCGTTCCCAATCACATTGGCAACATGATTCTCAAAATTTTCAACCGACAATTGGTGATTGGGGCAATCCACAACAATATCGAGGTACATCAAAACCACCACAATCGCTCAATCATCAACCTACATCCCACGGGGCTTTCGGCGGCTATCGACCATATATGTAATAGCAACAACGACAAGCACAATTGAATTTCAATTATACAAAAACAAATAAATACATTAGAAATTGCGAGTCTATTTCATTTTTTTCTTTCTTTTTGTGTTCTTTTTTCTTCTTTGTTCTTTCTCGGCCAAAACAAAGTCAGTGAAATGATAAAACTGTGTCCTCTTTCTCTTGTTCTCTCATTACAATCGTGTATATTTACATTTCATGCTCTTTCATTTATGTGTATCTAATCTTGTCGACTGGATTTCTGTGAGTTTCACACGAAAATTTCATTCATTCTTTTTCTTCTTTCCGCTAATGATGCACTGCACTGAGAATTCCCTCCCGGTACCATCCATTTTTTTTCTATATGTTCGTGATGTGAATATCTATTGTTTTCTTCATGTGTCGTCTTCTTTTTTTTCTCGTATTTGTGTCATGTTTGTGCTGCTGGCCGAGCTTCATATCGACAAACAAACGAACCACAAAACCAAATAAGAGATCTATTGTAACTTGTGCTGTGCTGCTCACGGACACGCGTGCGTGTGTGCAATAAATTCTTTCTTCATTTTCATCTCTTAACTCGTTGGTTTTTACTGTCAATATCATTGAATAAGGATTTATCTTCTTTCTTTCTCTCTTTATCAAATAATTTGTCTTCTACTTGTAGTGTGTGTGATGCTTTTAGCTATATATCTTTGTCTGGTTGTGGTGTGTGTAAATCAATACATTTAAAAAATTTAACTTTGCTCTGATTTCTTCCTGTTTTTCTCTTTTTTTTTTGTCTCTTCATTTTCTTTTTCATTGAATTTCTTCATTCTTTTTCTTTTCTAACATTGCGCTATAAAACAAAAACCTCAAACAAATCAATTCTTTACATAAGAACTATTTTGTAGAAAACTCAGTTGTTGTGAATGAAAATTTTCACATTATTTGTGTGCACGCAGATAGCTTGAATGCGTGTTTGTGTTTGACTTCTTTGCAGCAAATATAAACAAAAAGATGGTGATGAAGAAAGAAGAAAAAAAAAACTTCAGTTTTTTTCTGTTCTTTTCGCGTTGTGTATAAAGAACCAAGCAAACAAACCTCTTTTTTGTATGTGTATCTGTATGAAAACAATTTTCCTCTGGCACCAATGCGCTGGCCTTTTTTATATGTCACTTTTTTCCCTGTTTTTTTTCTTTTCTTTGTCTGCGTATGTTCTCAAACTCTACTATACTAATAAATTACCAATAAATTTGACGAAAATTTCACAAAAAAAATATATATTTATCAGTTCGACTTGTTTGTTTTCAATGAATAATTACGTTGGGTTTAGTTTGTCATCGTGTATTCTGTTGCATATTTTTAGATGGCATCATCTATCGATTTGCATCCACCAGTATTCTGATTTTAAAGCAAAAAAAAACCCGAAAAGAATCCGATTTTGATTTCATAGATTCATTGGGGACAAACACCATCGAATGTATCATTACGTATCGGTTTGACCGATGTCAAAGTATAGGACGAATGAAACGGATTAGAAATGCAATGTTCTCATATTTTAGTATCCAAAACTTGATATCAATGGATCAAGTATTAAATTTCAAGCTACTGGTTCCAGCGGTTCACGTGGAGAAGAACTGTATTCTTTTGAAATTGAACTCTATGATTCGATTGATGCAAAAGTAGATGAAAGACAAAAAAAAAGATTTTTTTTAATAATTCTCATATTTTGTTATTTATTAAAGACGAGTACATATAAAATTAGTGATCGAGAAATCAATGTTAATTTAAAGAAAAAAACTAAAACCGATTCGACTAATCCATGGCCACGTTTAACCAAAGAATCTGTGAAATTACCGTGGTTAAAAGTAGATTTTCCAAGAAATAGAAAATTCGGTTAAGAACTAGACTATTTCTAGGCTGATTTTGATAAGATGGCATATAGCGAAGATGAATCTGACTCCGAGCAAAAGAAATCTACGTTTGTGGGTGTTAATTATACTAAAATTATTTTGTTGATATTCATATCTTTTCTTTTCATGCAGAATAATAGATTTAATGATGATCTGTCAATGCCAAAAATATCAAATTCGCCTCGAAACAGATCAAATGGTATGATCAAACTTTGATCTAAATCTTGAAGTTGCTATTTTTTTCATAGAATTTATTGATCTTCGATTGAATTGGTTATTATTCTATAATTTACTTCAATTCTTGGGCTATTTTTGGGTATTTACTCGTTTAATCATCTATCTTATTTCGAATGGACGTATGCACTTTTCGTTTTGCTCGATTAAATTCAAATCACGTCTTTTTTTTTAAAGATTTAAAAAATAGCTATCAAGTCGTTGAAAATCCGATTAAGATCTGTCAAGCGTTATCATTTCTTGAAATTATTCATCCATTGATCGGTTTTACTAAAGGTGATTGGATATCACCGGTAATTCAAGTAACTAATCTTTGTGTTTATTTTCTTGTCAAAATAGAAGGTTTATTCTTATTGAATATTTAAAGTTTCTCGCTCGAAATCTGATTTTATTCGTTGTTGTCGATTATAATGATCAGATTAAACCATCGCCTATTGTGGCGTATTTATTTCTTGTCTGGAGTTTTGTCGAACTTTTTCGGTACGGTAAATTCGATGATTGTTTACACGTGATTTATTTTCATGCATTAGATATCCATATTATGCTATTCGTCTATTAAATCGACAAAATCATTTGATTACTTGGTTCCGTTATACACTTTGGATCGTTCTTTATCCGTTAGGTGCATTCATCGAAGGTCTTATTGTGTATAAAAGTCTCAAATACTATCAATCCAAGCGTTATCTCAGCATTGATCTGCCGAATAGACTCAATTTTTCATTTGATTTTGCTTTATTTCTTCAAGTCTATTTAGTCATATTACCATTCGGTATGATTCACTTGGTTTTTTCGACAGAATTATTGCATCATATTTTATTCGTAGGTCTCTATCAAATGATGATTCACATGCGAAGCCAACGTCGAAAACTTTTAACGAAAAAATCTCAATAGAAAAACGATGTTTTCATTTTCTTTTTTTTTGTTAATTATGATATATGATATAAAGTAAACTCATCTTTTTTTTTCCATTTTATTTCAGATAAATCATCATGGTTACATCTACGACTTTAACAATCGATAAAACATTTCGTCGACTTTTAATTTCGACTGAACAACTTGTCGAAGATCAGTCATCCGAACATTGGAAAATCCATCACGTAAAAATACAAAATTTTACTCGAATATTAACAGAAAATCTTCTTTGTAGTTTGTTAATACTTTAACAGACATGCAGAAGACTATGAGGTAAAGTTTTATCTCACAAAACAAAAAAACGAAAATGACTAATTTGATTTCTAGTCGATCAGGTTCGCGGCAACGTAATGAATATCAACAACGAATTGATAAAATTCGTCAATATATCGATCCAAATAAACTAGTAGGTACAAAAAACTAATGTCGTAATGAGGATTTAAAATAAAATTACGACTAGCAAAAATAAGAGCAAAGCTTAATTTTGATTGACAGCGCGAGATAAAAGTCAACTAACTATATTATTCATCTGTGAATTTTACTATGACGTCAATTTTGTAATTAGGGTTGACGGTTGTAAGATAAGCTACTTGTGAACATTGCACTCTAATGACATTATTTTTCATTAGAATAAAACTATGAATTCAATCGATTGGAATATAAATTTTCAATGATATTCATGTGTTTCAGGATGAACAAATCTTTCCACGGGCAAGTCAACCGAAACTAATTCAACAGGAACAAAAACCTGAAGCTACAGTCTCAGTACCGGTATCAAATGAAACTGAAAAATCTCTTCAAACATCAACTAAACCCGAACCTTGTAAGTTCCGTTCTAATCGAATGGTTAGAACGAGAAAAATCATCAGTTGATTAGATCGAATCTACCTAAAAGCACACACACATATATGTATATGTCGAATGATGTTTAAACAACACCTTTTACCTGTATATTCATTGATGAAAATTTATTTAATATCCTGACGACATTTTCATTTCATATTTTTTCTTTTCATATCTAGCTCATCTTAATCGTCAACAGCAACTTATTCAATCGGAAGAAGATAAACAAGATGAAATTGCAACAGCTATGATTTCAACAACACAAAGTATTTTACGTAGTGCAAAAAGTTTACACGGTATCGTTGCTGACGATCGAAAAGTTCGTTGTTTTTTTTCTATTTTTCATCGAAAGTCAATTCATTTGTCTGCCGCTTTTTTTTTCGTCAGAAAATTGCAACTGCAGAAAATCTTATCGATACAAATACAGCTAAACTACTCGTTCAAAGTCGACGCTTAAAACACAATGCATATAATGTTTCGAATTGTTGGATTTATGTTATGTTACTTGTTGTCATACTAACATTTATTTATTTAACATTGTTTATGCGTATGTTTCGTAAACGAATAATAGCTATTCAATCGTCAACATCAACATCGAGTTTTCTATTAAATAATTCAATAAATCAAACGGCAACAACTAATACAAATATAACGACAACAAAATCGACTGATTACATTAGTTTATTGTTAAATTATGCCAATGAAAATCATACAGATTTATAGAAAATAAAATAAACGAGAATTTTCTTTTTTATTTAATTATTTTATTAATATATATATATATATATATGTGTGTATTTGTATAAACAAAAGGAAGAAAAAGAATGGAAACAGGAAAAGAAGATGAAGAGAAATAGAAAAAGAAATGAAAAACCAATAGGGAGAATAATCATCCACAGAAATATGACACTTCTTTATTTTTCCTTCGGATGCGTCTATAATAACTGAAAGTTTCTTTTTGTCACATTGTTACTTGCCTTATACGCTGTGATCTCTCTCGTTTCCAAAACGCATCTTTTTTGCCTATGGTTTACATGGATTATTTGTTTGTATGTATGTGTATGTGTGTGTGTGTGTGTGCCTCCTTCAAACATGAATAAGAAAGAGAAAGAGAGATAACTACGTATGAGTTCCTTCCGGTTTTATAGAAGGCAACTGTCAATGATTTCGAAGCTATTCTCTATCAACAGTCGTTTCCAACATGCTTAGACTTTAACGAGCGAATCCTACTGTTCTCTCTTCATGAATCAAACAAAAGAAAAAAGCAAACTTCATATGATTATTGAGTATGAATTCCAATGAGAGAACTTCAAATGAAGAATCTTTGCTAGAAGAATTAAGAGTAATCACCAAGGAACTATTTTGGTCTAGGAAACAACCTCGATTTATCCTAAGCTTTTTTTATTGAATATTCAATTGACAAAATAAAACGAACACGATGAATAAAAGTCAAATATATGGATAATTCACTCTTTTTCTCTGCCATTATTTATAGTTAAAATCTCGCTCTACATATGTATATATATGTGTGTGTGCAAATTCTAATCATAGCAATCTCCGTTTTCATTTCCTTTCTTAATACATCCTCTAGCTATTTCCTACCTTTTTTTTCTTCTGGTTTCTTTGTTTTTATCAGTATATTATTGCGGATATTGTATCTCGAAATTCAAATTGATAGTGATTTTCTTTCGTAGAACTTTGATTGAAATCACAAAAAGACAAAAATCAATGTCAACTTGATTTCTCTTGTCAATAACAATGATGCAATCTCTAAGAACCTACAATCTTATTAATAGAACTTTTCTTTTCACTATTTGCACAATGTCTTCAGGATCCTAATAATATTTATATTTGGCATTTTCAATGTTGATCTAAGCACTCCTCCATATTTTCTAATGCGTCTTCATCTAACATTATTGCTGAAAAGCATTTTCTCTTTATGAATGAATGAATGATCGAATGAATAGAATATAATCGTTAGTATTATTCATTGTTGTTTTTTCCTGATTTTGAAATTATTGATACGGTTATATGAAAAGGGTATGAGAGCAGACATGATTTAAATGAATGAATTGATCTCTATAGACTCGAGAGAATTGAGTGGAAATAATGTCAAAGAAAAGCAGTGATCATGACTTCACGATGTCTAAGTATTTCACAAGGGAGACATACCAGTAAGCATTGATCATGCATGTAAATATTAAAAAAAAAGATGGCAGTACAATGGACAAGCTTACTTTATGAGATATTTCTTTGCTTCTTTTTTTTCCTATTTTTTTTTCTTTTCTTCCGCTTCTTTAGTTCCGTTTTTATGCCTTTTTTTGCATTTGTCTAGTGTTTCCTGATCGAGTCACTCGGTTTCATGGAAGTACTTGTGTACTACTCTGCCAAATATATCACTCTAATTCGATCGTGTTGCTTTGTTACTTGACACGAATTTAGTGCAAAATTACGTACCGTGATTCCGAGAATAGTGAGTTCTGAAAAGAGGTCAAACTAATGATAAATCTTCTACGTACTATCGATTATTATAAAATTACTGGGTACAATTACTATATAGAAAAAAAAAAAGTAAAAGTATCGTCTTCGTTTTCCTTATATTGACTAATGTTTCCTTGTAAGTAACACTATTTGTATCTATCTCATTTGCCTGTGCATGCGAAAAATTTTTTACGCCGATTGTCGTTCTGAAGGGAATTCGCTTATTCGAGCAGGCGTAAAAGAAATGATGTGAAGTGTTGAGTCCGCTTCTCTGGTTAATGTTTGGTAGTGAATTGAACTAATCTGGTTAGAGAGAACGCTAGACAAAAGTTTATATGCATATATTTGTATCGAATTATATAATCTAAGCTTGTTTATGTTAGACTATTTTCTCTTTCGAAAAAGAAATGATTTATAGAAAAATTAGTTGCTATTGTTTTCTTCTCCTCCTCCTCGATAGGATGAATATATAGGTAAAAGAAAGACATGAGCTTGTCAATTAAATAACTTAGTACATTTTTCTTTTCAAATAATAGAAGGAATAGTAATAAAAATGTCTTGTGAACACTAGCATTTGTAAGTTAATGAGTGATGTGCTTCGAGACGATTGGGAGATATATACATGACAGAAAGTGGTCTCTGTAGAGCACAATGAAAAAAACAGAATGAGAAACAAAGAGAAAAAGGGACAACATGTAACTATGATTGTGGTTGATGTTTGTCTTCTTCTTCTTCTTTTTGTTTTCCAAAATGAAAAAAAACATAGAGAAACAGAGACAGATAAGAGCGAAAGAACAAGAGAAGAAATGTAAAGAAGTTCGACTGATACTTCAAACTATTTGTCTCCATGTAAGTGTGTATGTGACATGTCTCAGATAGTCTCGTCAATGTTAGACACAGTCAAAAAGAAGAGTAGTAGTGCATATGTAACTGTGATCAACAAGCTCTTATGAATTTGTTCTCGTCGTTCTTCTTATTTTTTCTTCTTCTTCTTCTTCATCTTTTTGGTTTTTTGTGTTTTCAAAAAGATATTTCTCTCGCACGAATATGCATGTACGCACTTTTTAGCATTAAATAATGAACTCGATCGATCATTTTACTTCGAGTAAAGAAGCAAATACAAAAAAAAACAACAAAGAAACGTCGATTTCTACTGATGTTTGTTCAGAACAAAATTTATTAGTTCGTAGATCATACAAACATCACTTCCGTCTTTTTCTTCTTTATTCCTGTTTGTTTCCGTCTAATCGGATTTCGATGATGATATCGTGAGAAGATACCGTTAAAATCTACATCGACACATAGATTATTCGATCTGATATCGTGCATATATAGTATGATTTTTCTCTCGAGGGCTCTTATCATCAGTTGTGATCATCTTGTAATTTTTCTTTCGAAGCTTGTTGATTCAACAATGAAGATAATCGCTTCTTTTGTCTACTTCGTCTTTTTCGACAATGTACAGTTCAAAATACAAACAGTATTTATTCGAATACAATTACAATCTATGATTTATTTAAGTAAGCATGCGAATAATTATTGACTAGTAGAAATAAATAAATAACTAGCGGTTTGTAATAATTAGATTTACGTGAATAATTAACATTAAAAAAATGATTGTATTAAAATTCGTGAGAGATAATAAAAAAAACATATGGTAATATCAGTGAATGTGAAAATTCAGGAACTATTAGTTTTTTTTTCGTGAATGATTTGGTTTCTTTCTTGTTTCTTTCTCTTCTCTCTCTCTCTGTATTTCTTTTGATGCATCGTCATCCTTTATTCGAACGATGATTATTGCTTTTTAGGATGGAAAGAAAAGCACAGAATGCGATTCTCAGCAGCAAGATAAGATAGGCTAGCAGCAGCCGCAGTCAATCTCATTTCTTTCTTTCTTTCTCTTCGTTTTCTTCTCCTGGCTCTTTGTCTTTTCTTTTTTCTCTAAAGGAAAAAAAGAAATATTATTTATTGTTTCATCTTTCTCTATGCAAGAAATATTTTCAGAATCTATCATTTTCGTTCGACGACGCTTTTATACAACTAATCAATCAAATGATAATGACAATGATTTCATTTCTAATCAGGTAAACAACATTAGTCAGTCCATTGTATTTACCATATGGCCTCGCCCAATTGGGCTTCTTCAATTAATACCTGTAACCTGATTTCAATACATCATATTCAAGCTAAATTGATAATCGAATCGAAGTCTTTCCGACTGTATGTTCGTCGATTCGATGGACTGTTTTTTAACCTACAATCTTTCGTGTGTTAACGGTACTTTTGTTCAATTTAATTCGTCATCCGTTGTATTTGGGGACGTACTCGATCCAAGTGCTTTAGATAGTGACGATAGTTTACATAATGATTTCACATCATCACCAAATAATCCCATTCGAACATCCATACTTGTATCTGTACAACATTGTATATTTACAACAATTATTCTTGGTACCATAATTTTAGCAACAATTACTGGAAATATACTTGTTATAGCTGCTGTGAAATTAGAAAAAAGTCTTCATTCAGTTGCTTATTATCTTTTTGTATCCTTAGCTGCGGCCGATTTAATGGTTGCTTCTATGGTAAGTCATTGGAAAATCTTTGATTTTATTGTTATTATTCATATTATTGTAGTAATATTTCTTTTCTTAGTTTTTTTTGTCAACAGTTAATTTGATAAGATTATACGAATATGAATAGTTGAAAGGGAAGAAAACTCGAATATAATACGTTTTTAAGATTAGGTCATATCATCAGAATGAAATAAATAACTAATTTGACGTCTATTTCAAAGCTCATCTTTTTGACACTAATATAAACATCTATCAGTATTTAATATCTAATACCAATTAGTCAGTTTCTTTCTTATTTTTTCTTATTTATATCAATGCTTTAACTGTCGATGAATACATATTATTGAAAGAAGAAGAAAAATTGTCTGATATAGCACAATCATAACCGAGCTACACTATTACTAATATACTTCGTCGTTGTGTCTTGTAACGGCAAAAGGAAAACAGTTAGTTATTGACAATCTGCACGTGGTATAGCTGTATTGTTATGAGAACTTTCTTTACTCTTTTAATAATCGATTGGATGAATAAGGAAAAGTCAATACTTTCATATTTTAACATATTTCTTAGTTCTTTCTTTGATTACTTGTCGCTCCTGTCTGCGTTTATTCTCGAATAAACAAATAAATAAACAAATCTATTCGAATCGTTTATTTCGTCAATACGAGCATAGATAATTGGTTTGACCAAATGATGTTTAATTTCAAAGATAAACGATATGACGAAGACGATCCACTCTGCTTAATATCTATTTATATATAAACATGTAAAAAAAGGATTTTTCTCTTTTGCTTTAAGCTATCTAAAAACGTTTGCTATAGGCTAAAAGTTGATAGAAAGTAAAGTATAAGCCAGCTGCTGTCGTTACTTCCATTCTATTACTATTGTTTTTGTTTTTGCTATTATTATTATTACTGGTAAAAAATGAGTGATGATCAAGATAGATATATTGATAGGAAGAAAATCGAAGACAAAGGAAAAGAAACATTTTCATCTAACGTCAATTCCTTCATATGCTTGTTGTGCATGGCCGCAGTTTGATTTTATTATTATTATTCTCATTATTATTTTTGTTATTATTATTATTCAATGCCACACACAATCTTTTTCTCGTATATTTATTCTCGTTATTCTCTTGCCTTTCATTCATCATATACAAATCTCTGTTTATATGAATATATACGTACAGACAGGGATAAAATGCGAAAAAGAACCTCAATTTTAATAAAGCTTATGCGTACTCAGATTGAATTAGTTTTTATCGATTTTTTTTCGTCTTCCGGATGTTCAATATTACTAGTTCAATAATATTTGTTTCTGTCATTTCTTTTTTTGCACACAAAATAAGAACCGAATCACAACGGAGTATTTCGTCAAATGAGATATGATCAAATTTTCTTTGCTAATAAATGATGCATCAAATAACGGTACAGATTTTACGTTTGTATTCGTATTTGTTGAATGAATTGTCTACCTTATGTATTTCTCTACGTTTAATACAGTTTAATATATGCATAGATACGCAAGATATATTCGACATAGCCATCATCAACATTATTGCATTAGCATTTGGAATGAGGCGTATTACCCGTCTGATTAAACATGTCGATCAACAATAATAACAAGAGAGCAGTGTCAGTAGAGTTAGTCAGTTGAATTATTTGCTTGTCATTCAACATTAGCATCTTTTTCTTTCTTTCTCTTGTATCTATATATATGCGTGTTATGGATGATTATCCTTGAGATTTTTTCTTCTTCTGAAGAATGAAAGACTGTCTTCTTTGTTTTTCTTTGCACAAATCCCAAAATGATCTCATTTAGACAGGCGAAAGTGAATAATCGCAATTGTGTATTCAATCAAGTAATCTAAAGGTTAAAAAGAACACTTTTGAAAATAAGACCCCCCACACAAGTGCAAATGAATCTCATTGATATTGGCTGTTGTCTTGTTGAGTGTTTATAATCACGCCATGTGCCATAGTTATCGATGTCGATAGATAGCTACAAATCATACATACAAGTGCTAGTTGAAAGAATAAATAAATATATATATATATATATATATAAAACAGATGCTTATCAAGTCACGAAATAAATTTATCAATTGAATTGCATTTCTTTATCTAGGTTATGCCTATTGCCGTTCTAAAAGAAGTGACACGCTCATGGGTGCTCGGTCCAATTATTTGCGACATTTGGGTTATGATCGATCTACTTTGTTGTACTGCTTCGATATTACATCTTGTTGCCATAGCACTTGATCGTTATTGGGCTATTACGAACTGTAAGTGGACGTCAAATGATTTCAATTCGAATCCTTTTTTTTTTCAATCAAAATTTCAGTTGATTATGCAACAAAACGTACATCTGGTCGAGTTCTTATTCTTATCTGTATTATATGGGTGACTTCTATTTTAATTGCGAGTTCTCATCTATTTCCTATATTTCGTGACAAACGTGGACGTCCCAATGATCAATGCCATTTAATAGGCAATGTGCCGTACACAATCCTATCCACAGTTGGCGCGTTTTACATACCTCTCATCGTTATGTGCATTATTTATTGGAAAATTTTTCAAGCAGCCAAATTTCGTATACGTCGAAAAGCATTCAATGCTAATCGTTCTGCGCCACCATCGACTGTTTGTACGATGACAACAACAACAAATACTCCTGCACATATTCAACATGATATTATTGCAATTTCACAAAGTGTGACGCCAAATCATCAGACGTCTTTGAAACAGGAAAGTAAAAAACAATCGTTTTCACCTTCACAAGCGAAAAAAAATTGGAAGAAACGAACAGATTCCGCTCACTATCAATCAAATGATGTCGAACCCGATAATCCATCGTCATATTCATCAACAACCAGTCAAACCAATACTGATTATCAATTAAAATCATTAAAAAAAACGTCATATTCTCTAATCAAACGAAAACGTGATAGTATTATTACTTCTTCAACTACCTCACCACCTGTTATTCAATTATCAACAACAAATCCATTAAAAGAAGATTACGAAGACGAATCACATCAAATCAATTCCACAACAACAACAACAACACGTCGTCCTGTCAATGCACCATTGCAAAACGAGCCATTAATTCCAATCAATACGATCAATAATCCATTAATAAATTCGAATTCGCCGCATGCTATTGATATGCCAACAGTAAAACCAATATCAACAACTGTTCTAGTGCATACAACAAATAATAATAATAATATTCATAATAATACAACAGTTCTTACAAAGCCACCGGGATTAGTGGCACGAAAGAAAATTGATATTAAACGAGAACGAAAAGCCACAAAAGTTCTCGGCGTTGTTATGGGTTGTTTTATTCTTTGTTGGTTACCATTTTTTATTGAAGAAACAATTTGCGGAATATTTCATTTAACAATCAATGAAAAAATTGTCAGTGTTTTAACATGGCTCGGTTATTTAAATAGTCTTTTAAATCCTGTGATTTATACGATATTTTCGCCTGATTTTCGACAAGCATTCGGAAAGATTCTATTTGGAAAATATCGTAAACGAACACGACGACTAAAGAAATAAATTTTTCTGTCTTCTCGTTTCTTTTTTTATTAACATAATCTATCTACTAACATTTCTATATGTATATGTATGTTTATTTTTTTTTCTTCTTTTTATGCTCTTTTTTCTTTTTCTGATTTTCTTTCTTCAGTTTTTTTTTCATCTATAATTGCATACCGGTTGTTCAAATAAGAATCTCGTTTCTAACAAAAGAACATCTCAGTTCGCATCGTGCAGTAATTTATGTATTTTGTTTTCTTTCACTTGAAATTAAAATCTTAGTTTTTGACTTTGACATTTTTGTGGATATCGATTTAAATTAATACAGAGATGACTTTCGTACTTTCTTTCGATATTTTGAAAGACTTCATTGAAATGATATGTACTCAACAGATTCCGCCTCGTTCGTCATGATAAATATTTTTGGAGACTTATATAATTCACAAAATGATTCCATGATCTCTCTCAAAAACTGTCGAAGAATCAGTCGTGATATCGCAGGTAGATTCATAATGAAAATTAATAATGTCAAAATACCATACAAATTATAAAGATAGCACTAGCTGAATGTCATAGCTATATATACTTCTATACAATAAAATAAGAAATTAACTACCTATGTAACATCATTTTCATATGTTTCTGACGACATTCCTTACAATGCGTATTCTATTTCTTCTTTTAATTATCTTGATAATAATTGATACAATTTATTGTTATCATTCAACTGATTTAGAAAATATTCTTCAACGAGATCCTCGTCAACTACGAAGTGTCCTTTGGCCGAAAATCTGTGTGAATTTGAAGCGCAATCGGATGAAATATCAATCTCAAAAAATACGAAAATGTTATCCATTCGATATTAATTAATTTTCAACAAATGTATCAATTATTAACATCTCATTGAAATAAATAGCCTTCTAAATGAATTAGCCTGTTTTGTTTAGTGTTAGATTTATTACACGAATAAAAGAAACTCGCGCTCTCTCATATTTTCAAGATAGTTTCTCAATCAGGTGTAAAGAAAAATGCAATTAGCAGCTAGTGATCTACTCTCTCGAATCGTACATGATCAAAATTCGAACGAACACTTGAATGAAACATGTGAGAAATTCTATCAAATTTGGTCTCATAAAGCAGCAAACATATCCAATGATCTCATTGAATACACAATTCGACGTTTGCAAAGCGATCGACTTCGTCATCTGTTTCAAATACGAAATGATTTTACTCATAAAGAACAAGCTTCACCTATTTGTCAAATGCCGATTCGTGTCGAAGATGATTTAGAACGAATTAAAGAATATATACGTCGATTTTGTTTAACAACAAGACATCTCTATCGACATTTACGTTCGGATTCACGTATCTATCCGAAAATGTGCATCGATCTCGATCAAGGAATTATGATAAAAATCTGTCGATTTATTTTTAAAACTAAAGTTCTCATTAAAATCTTCTCGTCAGAAAAACATATCAACCCTCAACAACGTGATGAATTAAAAAAACAGAACATTGAATATCATGATCCATATAAGAATATAATCAAAGCTTTCATTGTATTACAATCTAATTTTGAAATTCTTTTCGGTGATATTTTCGAACGAGATTTACTTCAAAATGCAAAATCAGGTTCAATTTCAGTTGTTCTTTTTCTTCTTCAAGTCAATTCTTGGCGTATTTTAAGCTGTGCAAACACTTCCCATTGTGTTAGATACGAGCAAAACGATTCGATTGATATTTTGTGCTTTGTATCAATTGAGCGAACCTGAACGTCACGCTGAAGCTGAAGCTATTCGTCAACGTCGATCAAGTTAACATTTGTAGATTGAATTTGACTTTATCTATCGATGCTGTTTTTCGTAGCATATTGCGATCGTAGATGTCCAACCAAAAAGCCGAAATCTTCAAAAATGTATAACACAAATAGAAATAAAGAAATGGAAAAATTTCAATTCACTGAAACGCTCACTGAATCACCAGGAAAAACAGTATCAACAAAGAAAAAAGATACTCCAAAACGAATAATATCTCCGAAGTACAGCTAAATTTGCTTGTTCAATTCAATTCTGAATATGCATTTTTTATTTCAGGTCACAATTGAAAACTCCGAAGAGCAAACAAAAACAGAAATCGAGTGAAAATCTTTTATCAACACCATCGTTGTTAGTTCATTTTTGAAAATGACAATCTCACTACTTTCGATTGTAGAAATAAACGAGATAGTAGTTCAACGAAAAAGAGTTCGACGCCTGCACAGAAAAAATCAGTACTATGAAAAATATACCGATATTCATTTGTTATTTTCTTAAATTTTCTATTCGAAGAAAAACAAAAATCAAAATCAAAATCCATCATCATTCGATTCGACACAAGACGATATTAACTGTGGCTGGACAACATGGTTGCAAAATGCCACAATGAATCTTGCTGTTGTACTGCCAAAAAACAGTACAAATCCAATTCAACGAATAGTTAATTTATATAAGATCTCGCTTTTTTTTCTGTTGTAGATATTGAGCCAGAAAAATCCGCATTAACAACATGGGCTGCGATTGATAGAGTATTAAGATAGATTGTTGTCATGCGATTATCTAATCATGTCGTGTTCGTTTTCCTTTTCTCTTCGTTAAACAAAAGAAAAATAAAATCGAATGATCAAGTGTCGATATTCTCCTGAGAAACAATTACATTGTATTTCAAAATTAATCTCTTGAGATGAAAATCAAATGAGTAAACGTCTACAATTAAAATGTAAACATAGCAGACAAAAAAAAGTTACTTCTTTATTCCGCCTTCTATCATAGAGAGAAAGGAAAAGAAATATTGTTCCGGATGTGAACGACATCATTGATAAGGCGAATGGAGGATTGTTACTATGTTACCATGAATATTTTGTACTGACAAATGTCAAGCAAAACAAAAATAAACAGTGATTTTTTTGTTGCTTATTCTCATAGTTTTTTTGATAAAGAAAAATAAGAATTATGTCGAATATTCAACGAGCACGTCGTATTCCGAATGCTAATGGTCAAGTTTTAATTGAGAATTGGGTTGAAGAACGAGCAACCGAACATATTGATCATCGAGCTCAACAACAAGATAAAAATCAATCAACATCACAATCATATTCTTCTCCAACAACGAAGAAAACTGCTCATACAGCTTTATTAACACAACAATATCAAAATCCTCTCGATAGTATTACAACTTATCGTGATGATTATTATAAATTTGGTCCATTCGAACAAGTTGAACAAGGCGCACGACGTAAACGTCTTGAACATGAATTAACACGTCAAGTTGCTGCTGAATTCCGAGCACAAAAACAAGAATTCGAAGAAAATTTACGACGAGAACGTATTGAAAATTCAACAAGTGAATATCACACACAATTTACGAAAGATTTTCAATCGAAACCACCGCCAGCTACACAAGTAATATCGAATAGCCTCTCACCATTTTGTTTGACAATAAATGAGAGAAACATTTGTGTTCGATCAATATTTTTCTTTCAATTATTTGAACTAAGAAAACATTTCGATTTTGTTTATCATCTAAGATCAACATACTAATTTCAAACTCTGAATGTCATAAGTCTTCTTTGTCGTTTAGCCTCATGACCTTTTACGTGAAATGCCGGTTTCATTTTGGACTGAACATCGACATAACTCTCATGTAAATATCGAAAAATAAGATCGATCATATTAACTAAGTCGGAATATTTTCTAGGGCGTCACACAATTGAAAACATTGAATAGTCCATTTCATCGAAATGCAACTTTTAGCACGCCTGTTGAATTAACATTCGAAGGTGCTCGTCCTCACGAAATGGAACGATGGCCAAACTACGCACAAAAATCACTCAATGACGCTAAAATATGTTAGAGAACGCCTTTTCCTCTCTTTTTTCTCTACAAAATAAATCGGAATATACGTATATATGAAATCACATCTTTCCGTTCAGTCCGTCCTTTTTTTTTCTACGACTGATTGACAATCAAATAGACAGAAACAAATGTTAATTAGATAGATAAATGAACGCAACGGTGCAAAGCAGACATAGACAGAGATCATCTCTATACGGATATTTCTAAGGTCAACGACTGTTGTTACTTAGAAAAATCAATTATAGATTAAATGTTATTCAAAGATATTGCATATGGGATCTTTTTTATCACTTTCTTTTAGTTGAGTGAGAAACGTTCGATGGGAATATTACTAATAATAGTAAACTATGTTAACCTTTTGACAGGCACAAACTAGATCTATATACATCGAGTCAATATGATGAATATACACGTATGTGCTAGAATAGATCTAACAAACTGATCAATCATTTGAATTGTAATAAGATTGACGAGGAAATTTTCGCAATATGATGTCATATTGACCAGGTCAACAGTTCATTTATGTTGTTTATTGTGTGGCAAGGTGTTTGAGAATATGTGCGAGACGAAGGTCAATTAACTTTGATGAATAAGACTTCTTCATTGTTCAAATGAAGGAAAAAATGTGAAAAAGTACTTATACGCTTATAATTATTCCAATCTAACAAATGAGCTCCTATTAACCGTCGATAACAACTTGAATTTGTTGGATTGAGATGATTGTTTTCTCTTTTTTTTTTCTTCTTCCTACATTTTCCTCTTATTAGCTTGGTCAAGATCAAGAACAACGAGCGAGACGTAAAAAGTGCATATACATGCACACACATAAATATATATACGTATATAAATGTGTTCACATTCATTCATTCACATCATCGTATGTCTCGCGGCAAGATTGAAAGAGATGGTGGTCAGTAAAATGAAGAAGAATTTGTCATTCTCTCTCTCTCTCTCTTCTTACCTATGGATGATAGTTTGAAATTGATTGTTCGTTCGTTCTCCTTCATTCAAATTGCGCGATATATTGGTGATTAGACCACGACGAAAACGTTTTGATTGTGTACTTATTCGAACATATATTCTCAAAATTGGTCAATCACAACGACAAACTTGTATTTTTACAACTTCATTTTTTTTTCTATTGCAATACGAAGGTAAATGGGGAAATGAATAAATCTGAGAGGAAAGAAACGAAGTGCCTCGAAGGGGCTACTTGTCGCACGCTTTGAACTAAACTGATTTGATGCCGACTAGTTTTAATGTTCTCCCATATGTACTCTTGTTAATCAATTGACCAGTAAATAGACGTTAGTGATGATAGCAGCGACGTGCCACTTTTTATCTCGCCCATGTCTGTGTACATATCTCTTCATTCAAGATCGTACACGCGTCAACATAGGAAACAGATTGTATTTTAATGTGTATTTTGTGTTCTGATAATATCATAATCAATCTTAAAACGCTTTTCAACTCTGTTGTTACTATTTTACTTTCGATACCATTAGCAATAAGCTCAATTCGTCATTCGTTTTATCGGTTTTCATTCAAATTATCTATCTCTACTATTACGAAAAGAAGATCATTCATATGTGTTTTTTTTTCTCATTTAACAATACATCAATCATATTTATGTAAGACTAGGAGAGTACATTTTTCAATTCTTTTGTTATTAGTATAGCTATTATTTTATTTTCGTAAATCTTAATATCATCGATCAAAGATATACACGTTATAAACAAGAGAGAGAGAGAGAGAGAGAGCGGAATACAAAAGAGAAATAAATTCTTTTCCTTTTTTTCCTTTCCCTTCTCTTCTCTTTCCTTCTCCTTCTTTTGTATTGAATCATCTATTTGTGAGTGATGATGTCAACATCTATGAGAGCGATTTGATCTTTTCATAAAGCCGGTAAACATAATTTCTTCTTGCAACTAACTTAAATACTCTTCTCTCCGTATGCACATACAATTCAGTTTGTTCAGTTTTATCTTTCTAACCGAAAAAAAAGAAATTATCTATGACCCTGACATTTCCACCTTTTTTTTTCTTCTTCTTCTTCTTTTACCTTCTTTCTCTTTGCTATTCAATTATGCTGTAATCTATATCGTATACTTCGGCCGATTTTCCATGGTCATATCTGTTGAAGAGAAAACATTTGAGATCGTATCATATGTTACTTTATTTTAGTTTTTTTTTGTTGTTACGTCGTACTTTGTCAATCTACAATCGGTGAATAAAATAATTAATATATTATTCTGAATGTATGACTTTTATTTTTGAATGAGCGGTAGATGCGATAACACGATAGCTTTCATCGTATTCGTATTTTTTTTTCAAAATCGATGATGGGACACGGGCGAAGATGAGGCTTGCGTTATGTGATTTATCGTTTTAACTTTTCTTTTCTACGCTATTTTGACAGTTGTGTTAGTGAGAGTGTATATGTACACAAACACATATCTAAATATCTCAATAGAAGAGTGTGTGCATGTATGTATAACGTATTTATTGAATTTTTGTTTTGCTAACGACTGATCCTGTCTGGTTTTATTTGAGTGTGTATGTATTTATTTGTCCAGTAATTATCGTCTCTGTTGTACCATTTGAAATGGTAATAATCGCAGGCGTGTTCGTATAATTGATATTCAGTGATCAATGAGTGTTCGAAGAAAATATTTTATGTGTTTATATATTTATGTATGTTGAACGATAAGGAGAAAATGAACAAAAAAGGAGCATGTTGAAGCGAACGCGTCAACAAAATAAAGTGCTTGACATAGCACTTGTCATTTTCTAGTAGTTTTGCTCCCTTTCTCCTTCTCTAGTTCACTTTAAAACATTTCGAAAAAAATCCTCTTGACCACTTAACATCAAATAGAGAACAGAGTTCTAAGGTCAAATAAATTTGTATCTCTTCAGAAACAGTTCGATCGTTCGTTTGTTAGTTAGTAGAATTCTTCTTTTTCTTTCTCTTCGTCTGTTTTAATTCCGCACGATTGTGATTATTCACACGCTAATACCAACTTTTTCTTTATCCTTTACTTTCATTTCTCTATAATTATATCTAGCTGGGAACAACACATTCTTCAAGCGACTATTGTATTCAATCACTTTCTTATGTTTCTGTCAAGTTCACCTGTAGTAAGTAACCTTGAATGGAAATGAGAGAGAGTAAGTTAAGACGGAAATAATCTATTGAAATTCGATAATTGCTACCGCTACACTGACCGATGGTCAGCTGGAAGGCCCATTCTATCTTTTCTCCTTCTCTCTCTCTCTCTATCTGCTCATATATATATATACACTTGATTACTTGTCGTCAAGGGAATTAAGACGTTTTCGCCTGACGATCACATCTGCTCATTTAACAAGCAACATAAATTGTGATGAAAATCAATCTATTGATAGGACAAATCTATTTTATTTCTTTTACACTCCAATAAATGTTTGTTGTCAATGTGAAAAAGATGTAAGTATAGTAAAACAATTTTGCTTCACACGTTTTTATGACGACTATCACTATCGAACTATTAATCAAGATGATCATTGATTGATATATTAATAAGCATGATATAGGTTTTTGATCTGTAGAAAGAAACAAGGCCGAACCATTGATTTATATATATTTGTTGAGAACTACTTCAACAGATAAAAAAATCATGTCGTAGTAGTAGTCTGAATTTCATTTCTATTTACTATTAGTTTGACATACTGTTTTGATAAGAACAATGCATTTGTAAAACAATTTTGTTTGAACAAATAAAACTAGAAATTTGTCTTTGTTACTGTCGAAGAAGTAAAACATATCTTCGATTACATATTCTATTAGTTAAACATAGATTTATTGACCTTGTGCCTGTAAAGTAGCCGATAGCATGTGTACATGTATTGAGAAATCTCATCATTGATACTATTTACTTGTAATTTTACTATTTTCACTCTTGATTCCATTGTCTACCGAACGGGTGTGAATCTTTTTCTCGCGTTTTTTTTTTGTCATACACATATTGATGCGATGAATTGATCATCACTGGCGGCTATATCGATGACGGATTGACAAAGTAGACAGTGGCAAGAAAGACTAATCTTCTTCTAATTAATTCTAACGGCTGCTTTTGTTGTGAAAAAAAAGAGAGAATGCGAGACCTTGACACGTTGATCTTTATACATTCCTTTGTAGTCAAACTATATGTTTATATACTATTTTAAAATGCAAGCTCGCTTTCTTTCTTGTCTCATATTAGTCTGTCCGATCTCTTCTCTTTCTTTTTTATATACTGTGAACAAAGATAGACAAGAGATTTGCATTCTGACGAGGTGAATATAAACATCTCATCAGTATAACTCGAGTGTGTTCGTACGCCTGACCTTCGTCCATCATCATCATAATCATCATCATCATTCTTGTGAATACAAAATGCACGAATAGTTACACTGCTGCTCATTGCTGAGAGTGATTCGTATCCATTCTTTTCATTTTTCCTCTCACCCTCTTTTTCTTTTTCTCTCTCTCTCTCTCTGTCATTCGTACATCACCACCCGCAGAACGACGAGACTAATTGTACAAGGAAAAAGAAAGATGCATGCTGAATACAGCAATTCCGGAATTCACTTAGTATGTACATACATCGTATTGTCGTAAATGACTGACAGATCTATCAACATACTTTTTTCATTCATTCATTCATTCATTTGAGCAGTTTCTATTCTATTTTTTTGCTCATTATTGTTCCAGATCACGAAGCAGAACGATGATTTTTGATGGTATAAAATCAATATTATAATCAAGAAAGAAAGCCAAAGATGAACGAAGCAAACTCATCGAAATATCCTCAAATTTTATCAAAATCAAACAAGTGAGTATATTCATTTCCTTACTCCTTTATTGATTTGATTAGTACTCATTTAAAATGAATGTAATTAATACCACTTCATTCGAACAAAAAAGACGAAAAAGAAAATTGACTTCTCTTTCTCTCTCGTTTTTTTTTCTTTTCTACAAAAGAGTCCTTCGAACCTTCACACGAATAATGAAAAAGTAGTTGCGACTATGTCTATGACCGTGTATATTTATACATATATACTGATAACAGAACGACATTGACACCGAACTCATGGCGTGTAATGAAAACAAATGAATATTGACTATAAGAGAAGAAAATGATTGAAATCTTTGATTTCTACTCATTGCGTTTCATTTCATTTAATTTCGTTTCGTTTTTTTTGTCTTCTTCTTCTCATCGTTACGTTCATTACAATAGTTCGATGACTTCATTTTTCAAATCAAACGAATATGTATCGTTTGTATTGAGTAGAAATATCGAACATATCAACGATAGGATTACATCAAATCAAACTTTAATCTTCGTATGCGATTCATATATATATATAGATTGTTATTCATAGTGAATTATGTAAGATCAATTGTCTTTCGAAGATACAACGTAAGTTATTTGCTTTAAATAAGAGATTTACATCTAGGTTTTGCTTTCATTTCTCAGTAGTGCGTTCGATTATTTACTTACTTGATGAGATGAAAATAGTGGACATTGCGGTTATAGGAATTAAAACAACTAGCGACTGCGAAAAGTCGACATCTTCCGAGGATTTATTTTCATTTCTTAAGATATATATATCGTAGTATTGATAAAATCTGGTTTTTTCTATTCCGTTTGAACGCGTTCTGTACATCGAGTATAGGTATCGCGTATCGACAGATATGTTTTTTTTCTCTGCAGCGGAAAACGTGCCGATAGAAAACGCAGTATGTAATAGCTAACATTTTTCGAGATTGTTATCATGTTTTTCTATCTTCAACATTAATTAACCTATAGAAGATGATTTACGACAGTAAACACAAATATATCACATGTAGTTGAAATAGCTGTCAATCGTAAGGTAAGAACCTTGAAGCTTAACGAGTCTTTCGTAAAAGTCAGTCAAAAAAAAATTAACCATCATTAAAAAATCAATGAGTTATTAGTCTTACGAATTGTTCATTTAACTGAATTGCCAAATAAAAACGTTTTTTTAAAATGTCGATATTCGACCTATTCGTATATTTTCTTTTGTTACTATTGATTCTATTTTTTCTTCTGAAGGACATTTCAATGCACACAGACTGATCAAGGATTCTATTACAATATCCGATAATCTGCTAAATCATTCTGATATTTCGAATGTATTCTTGAGTAATATGTTAGTTGAATTTGATGTGAAATGTGCACACACAGAAACGAGACAGCTTTATTCATATTGAACAGATACTATCATTTGTCATTGTCGTCCATAAGCGATCAAATGCGTAATAGTAGTACAATTTCTTTTTTTTACATTCACCTGGGCAATCTGTTTTAACACAGAGGTCATCACCATATCATCCATCAACATTTATAACTATTCGTTTTCTTTTTAAGAAAAAAAAACGATGATGTAGAAGAAGAAGAAGCAAAAAAGTGCATCTGCTCAACATCCCACATAGCGTTTTTTTTCTTATGCCCATTAGTACAATTTGACTCTTAAATTATGACATGTGTACATACAAATGAATCGATCGCAATCGATTTTTTCTCTGTTTTACTTACAAACATATATATTGTACAATAAAAGACTACTATTTGGATAAAAACATATGTCATTTGAGCAATTTTCTTTGTATGATTGTACTATGATGTCATAAAATCAAGAAAAAATTATTATTTTCGATTAAGTCATATTGTTTAGACAGATGGATGGATTGCTTGATTAACTAGCTAACTGTATATTTTTGTTTTCTTCAGAAACACCAAAGATAATGAAAAGAATCGACGACAAGAATTCTGGAATGGAACATTAGTCGACGATTATAATTTTCTCATGTCTGAAGAACTTATTTGTCGTTGTAAAGTAAGACGACTTTATTTGTAACGAATACGTACAGTCTTCTGCTTTTACTCAGGGCTCACTCGGTGAACCATTTACATCGTTAAACGATCTCTCAGTTCATCATGTATCTTACAATGAATTCGACAAACAATACGGAGAATTATCCGATTGGTGTGAAAAAATTTACAAAACGATCAGTAAAAATTCATCAAATGCTTTAACACGTTACCTTCGACAAGTAATTTTTTTCGTTTCAACCGAAAAAAAAACTTACGTAATTATAAATTTTGTGTTTAGAAATACTATGAAGAACTGTATGAACAAGGTCTAATGCGTTTACGTTTATTTGATCAATATGCTGATAAATTGATTGAACGTTTTCCTGATTTAAAAATGAATATCAACGAAAAATTGATTCAAATCAGTCGACAATGGAACTGTCTTGAATCATGTTTTATTGAATATTTAGACGAAGATTTCGAACGCATTCTTCAAGGTTCGATTTGCACTTGATTCTCTTTTATTAACAGATTGATCGTTTAATTCGATTATTTAGATTTACATAATGAATTGCTTTTATTCGAAGAATGGCTCAATCAAACCGAAACACAATTATGGACATTTCAATCGATACATACCGATGACATTTCATTTGACGATTTTCAATTTAAGCTTCGTGAACATACGGTAAGTCTAAATAGCTGCTAAAACAGTTCGTATTCACAATCAATAGGTCAATGTTAAACTGAAATAATTGCACTTTTTGCTTTATATTCTGTCTCTTCGGCTTTTTTTTTCTACTATGTGCTCGTATTTAGAAATTGCAAGAAGAGATCAAATCGAGAAATAGTCGAGTTTCGTCAATAATCGAAATTTGTGAACGTTTAAAAACGGATTACGATCAGCAAAGTGAACAGATTCCATCGGATTTTGCAGCCGATCTCGAAAATCGTTGGCATCAAACATGGATCGATTCCGTGGAAATTCAATGTAAACTCGAAGAACGATTGAAAAATTTTCAAGTAAGTCATGAAATACATAATTGTTATGGCTTCACGCGTCCTTTACGTACTTTGCCTTCAAAAAATGCAAATAATCTATTCACGAGAACATAATATCTACATTTCGAGTAAATATATATGAATATACAAAAAAAAACTATTACTACTATTGCAAATATTCATTCCAGTTATTCTTTCTTCCCGTTTTTTTTGTACATTCTGTGTTGAATGTTATGTATACAAGATGCCATCATCGTTGAAATGGCATGCACGTTTGCAGATATGTACAAAAAGTAAATGACCCAATGTTATCACGATAGTTTTTCTAATGGCATTATCTTTTCTTATTTTGTCGTCATCTTTTCTTGAATGTTTGTTCTCTGGTAATTACTCGGGCATACATTATACAGCAGACTTAAGATTAGTTGAAGAGTGACCTGTATATGTGTGCATGTAGATGTTTAATTTTCTTTTTTTTGCTCATTGACAAGGTACAGTTCATATATGCGTATTGTCGTACTTGAAGAGCCAAGAGAGCAAATGCAAGCGTTCAATTTTTTCCTCTTCTCTTTATTTCTCTCTTCCTTAGCCGGTCTGCCTTTCTTTCTTTTTTTTTTCTTTTTATATTCATTGTCTCACAATTTCGACCGATGGTTGCTCGAGCAAGGAAAGAACGATAGCAAAAATGAGAAAGAGAGACAAAGACAGAAAAAAAGAGAGAAAGACGCAACGTTTTTCTAACAATCGCATGTTTGTATCAATTGTGTACATTCAATTGAAAGTAAGTCTTTCATATTCATGGTTTCTCTTATGCCTATTGTATGCTAATAAAATGGGTGGAGTAGGAGTTTATGAGTGAAATTAAACATACATTTGAACGTTTGTTGCTTGACATACTTCAAATAAGATAAAGAAGAGAATATATAGTGAACAAACGTGTCTCTAATCGAATACATTATTAATTAGAACTATACAACACGATCGAACATGTTACTAATAATATATGATAGACCTTCTGTTCGTTGTCAGAAAGAAAAGAATAAGAAATGAAATTGTGGTAGTTTTGAAGAAAGTCCTTTCATATTTCACCGTTTTGCTTGAAGAAATCAATCTGTTACCCGCTAGGAATAATTGACCGATACATTGAAAGGAAGAAATGATCTGTGTATCAGCTTGTTATTTGTCTTTTTGACATATGTTTGCTATCAATATGTTCATAGAGTTGACATGAACACATATAAGGTTGTTTTATGTATGTAAAATGACGTGGATTTTTTCTATAGCCTTTAGCTTCATTTCTTTTTTTTCTCTGTATAGAAGTAATTTCTTCAGTTTGCTTAGATAAATAGAGCAAAGATAATGTGCTTGGACATTCGTATACAATCAGTCATCTGGCCTTCTCGATTTTCTTTCTCGTATGTATATATGTGTATATATACTATATACATCTATGTGCATATATGCACACATATACACGTATATACGTGTTGATCCTTTTGTGCGCGTGTCATCATCACACAAGACACATCGTTCTTTTTTAATCGTATGTTAGTTAGATGTATATGTACTGGCTATTGAAGAATAACAAAAGAATTGGTATGATGAAGAAAAAGACGAAGAAGAAGAAAATTGAAGTCGCGTCAAAGCTGCACTGTAGACAGGGAGACAGGAACTGAATACATACAGTGAAGGAGAGTTAAATACATAGACCGATAGAAAAAAAAAGAGAAAGA
>ERZ781398.890-NODE-890-length-30515-cov-4.333093_pt1 | contig 30515 bp, 34 predicted proteins | sample MGYA00433077_ERZ781398 | MGnify/ENA primary metagenome ERZ781398 (study PRJEB29847, sample SAMN06458254) | wastewater metagenome | isolation source: Wastewater bioreactor | place: South Africa: Cape Town | study: EMG produced TPA metagenomics assembly of the... | reverse complement strand
AAAACATTGATGGAATAATCGAGAGCATCTTTTTGAGTTGAAAATATTCGCTCATTTGTATGACGCATATTTTCATGAAATTGACAGATTAAACTCGAGAATTCACCGAGCCAATCGATGTTATTCGTGAGTTTCTGTAGATATTTTAAACAGTATTTATCCAAACAAAATCGATAGAATTCTAGACCTTGTTTTTCAATAAATTTAACTGGACAATAGTAATACGAAAGTGTTAGGTAACGAATAAGATAGACATCTTTTCGACTAGTTGAATTCAATATAAAATCGAATCGTTTATGTTCAATGAGAAATGTCGAATAAAAATCTTGATTTTTAGCTAATGTACTTAGAATGAAAATAAAAAATGTATCATGCATAGTTCTATTTTTCAAGAGATTTTCAAGATAATCGATTATATCGAAACCTTGTTGAGAAATATTCGATGATCTACTCCATAGTTGCAGAAGTTTCTCACTGAAAATTTCAATTTGTTCTTGAGAAATTTCCGTTGTTTGATAGTCGAAAAAGATATTTTTGATAAAATTCAAGGACATTTTTTTTTTGATTTAATGAACAAAAAGGAAATACGCGCCAACGAAACTGTTTTATAATGTAAAAAGTCTACTGAAATTCTCGAGACATTGTTCGAGAAAGGTTTTTCTTGGTTTCATCCAAAGAAAATTCGAACATCGATAGAGAACAAAACTGATCACGATTATCAAAAATAAATAGATAAGAAATCTCCATTGTTCGAGATTATCTTGATGAAGATTTTTATCACGTGAATAATCGCCGATATCTTGTTGCACAACAGAATTATTATTATTACTATTCATCGATAAAATGTTTTCATTGAGACAATCGAAATAATCTTTATGTTTGCTTCGATGTTTGTCACCTTGCGATTTGGTGGATTTGATTGAAGAAGATAAATTCGATTCGAATAATGGATCGAAATTATTCGTCGTCATTGTACGTTTAGATGCTTTCATGTTTTAGCAAAAAAGAAACTCTCCAAGCGCGTAAAAAATCAGATTTTTATTAAGCGGGAAAGAAAAAAAATGAAAATGACAAAACCTAATGCAACTAGAATGAAAATAGATTTCGAATGATTGTTCTGCTTTTCGTGTTCGATAATTGGTAAATTTTCTTGAGTAACGAACTTGATTTCTTCTTTGAAAATTAAATATTCATCTTGTTGTTCATCATTATCATCAGTGCTTTCCGTTGCAATGAGCTCTTTTGTTAATGGATTCGAAAGGATTTTTTCTTGGAAATTTGTAAAAAATTTCTCTAAACTCAATTCTGTTCGATCATTGAAATCGACAATTGAATGTAAATCAAAACAATAATCAGCAAATTTCACTGCGAATTTCAATCGTTCTTCATTTGTCATTGTTTTCTGTTGAAATTCTTTGATCGAATTAAAATAATTCACTGAACCGTAATGTTCACTTAACGGCGACAGATATTTAACAAGAAAGAAAAGATATGAATTATGTCTCGTCCATGTTTGAATGTAAAAATCTTCGATGAAGATTTCATTTCGATTGAAAATCTTTTGAAGAAGTTGATTAATCCATTGAATTAAATTCAAATTTCGATCGAGAAACAAACATCTCTTTGTATTTATATAAAACGATGGAAAATCGAAGATTTTCATAATTATCCAAAGTAAAGCTAAGATTTGCTTTCGATTGCCTGAGACGATATCATGTGGTGAAATGTTTATATGTTGCATATGTGATTTTAAATAATCGAGAACATTTTGAACATTGGTTAACGAATGAAAACGTGTTCGGCCATGTTCACGTTTCAGTTTTATCGATGAGAATATTTCGATTAAATCAATAAGAATATGTCCGTTGGAAAGATCTTCCGCAAGATTTCGAACAGATTTATTTTCATCGGCAAATTTCAATGACAAATGATAATTAATAAACTTGAGAAAACTCGATGTCTGTATTTCATCCATTTGATGATGTAATTGTTCAATACGTTTATTTGGATAGTAATCGTCGGGATGTTCGACTAATGATGAAAGCACATGTGTTGTTACTGCTACTGGTGTTATTTCCTTTCTCGTCGATGATGATGAGATGAGAGGAAGATTAGCGTTGATATTCTTTGAGATCAATGTTCTTCTTGAAGGTAAACAAGAGCAAGGTTGCACCGATTTGTCAACATTTGAGGGACATAATCGACTTCTAATCTCGTTACTTGCAGCTATCGATGACATACAAACGGTTATTCTACTTGCAGTTCATATTCTATCTCTCATTTTCTTCACATATGATTGTTCGATTTCGTTTTTCTTTTTCCTTTTTTTTTTAATATATTCTTGATAAAGAGAGAAATACACAATCGTGTTTCAATGCCACCACCTGTCGACAAGAGAAGCAGTGAATCACAGAGGAAAAGCGTTCTTTTCTTTTTTTTTTGATATTCTCTTTGCTTTATTTCTGAAGACAGAACACAACAAACAAGACACGAAAATGAATACAATTAAGTACGAGGAGCTGGAGGTGCCGGACCATAACCGCGTGCACTTGACGATGAATGATCATTTGAATATTTGTTCGATTCAAGTTTGAACGAAAATTGAAGAAAAAACTAAACAAAATGACATTGAATTTCAATGAAGAAAAAAAAAAGATGAATTACTTGTTTAGTTTCCGTATTATAATACGTCCAGAATTTGCCTTCGGATCTGTCGACTTCTCGACTTGGAATCTAGAAGACAAAGAAATAGATCGAATCGAACGAACTCACGAGAAAGACTTTACTTTGAAGGCAATGGTTTCGTAAGGTTCAGCAGCGAATAGTAAATATTGCCAACGACGATCGGGCGCTTCGATGTTCTGTTCGAAACCGGACATGAATCGATGTTTGGGCACGATATTATCCGAAATTTCCGGATAATCGATTTGAAATAAAAGCGACTGTTGTTTCGTATCGGGATCACGTTGTTTAGTTACTAAAAAAAACAAAAGCATAAACATGAAAAAAATGAGCACAGATCTATTGATTTACCTTTGTAACCAGGTCGACCGATTTTAATAAACTTTCGAACTTCATAATGCGGTTTCAGTGGCGCAATCACATCAGTTGATTGTTGATTTTCTCTTGCTGCACGTCGTGCTCTAAAAACAAAGTCAAATATATATATAAACTCATTTCATTTCAAAGCTTGTCTCTTGTTCTTACAAATTCGATTGATGTTTTTTGCCTTGTGTATGTGCCAAATACGATCCTTCATTGTTATGCAATGTCAAACAAAGTTTACATTCGTATGTTCCGAGATGATTTTTCATAAAATATGGATCTTTCGAAAGATTGATTGTTTCCAAAGCTAATTGTCGGAGACGTTCACGACGATCGCGATTCGACTCCGACGCACTAGCTACACCACCAACACCTGTTTTACCACCAGCACGATGTTGAAAATCCATGTTGATTTACTTCCGATTGCCTTTCGAAATGACACGACACAATAAAAAAAATAACAGAATAGCCCAATGATCGATGATTTCTATTCGTCGACGCCATCGACCACTTAGAAAACACGCACGAATTCTTTCTTTTTTCGATAATTAATTATTTTGTATAGAAAAAAAAAATTAATTTTTCAAAAATTTTTTATTGAAAAAATATTGAATAGTTTTTTTTTGTCTGGGCTAATTCCAATCTATTGTTTGTTTCTTCCCAGTGTTGGGTCATTACAAAATATCATCACGTCGTTGTTTCATTCATTTCGTCATTAACAATAGCGATGATAACCGGAAAAATCATTTTAAAATCGGCAACCAAACTCTCGCTCGATCAACGGTAAACAAACAAATTTCGTCATTTTCATTCAGAAACAAAACAACAATTCGTTTTTCCAGATTCAGTGAAATCGCTAAACATGCGCCGCCAACACCAGCACGTATCCAACAGCAAACACATGTGATTATTCCTCGGACACGACAGGAATTATTCGGCAATACCAAACGTTCGAATACATTGAGCATTGCACAACGTTTGAAAAAAGTAATTATAATCGAAAATCTCCCGAGAGAAAAAAAAAAGGCCAAAGCTGATTTATATGAACTCTAGCGAAGTATTAACAATCGTCTGGGCCGTAATAACAATGTCAATCAAATGCTGCCGAAACGACCACGTGTCTTTCAACGATTGGGCTTTAATAATCGTCGACAACAAACCGGCAATTCGTATCTATTCGGCGGACAAAATGGTCTCGGCGTTCGTCTCCGTGGACAAGGCCGAGTCGGTGGACGTATGTGTTACGAATCATAAACCGAAAGACGAACTTTTCAACTCTCGTTTTTAGCACGAAAATCATCGTTTCGTTCTCGAACACGTGGCTATTTAAACAACAAAACGATCAGTCGAGTCAATCGTAATTCAAATAACAACAACAACCGAGGCAAACGTTTTGGTGGTAATAATAACAATAATCGAACGCGTTTCAACCGTTCAAATCGTGGAAAACCAAATGGTCAACGTCCTCGACCATCGGCCAACAAACGAAACGTCTCAAAAGAAACGCTTGACAGTGACCTCGATAAATACATGTCGCAAACAAAAATCGAAAACGATTCAGTTGACATGAACGCTGTTTAGAACGATCGTGTTTACTTTGTTGTATCTATAGTGTGCGAAAAGAGAGTGAGAGAGAGAAACGAACAACACCACCACCAATCAGCAATGTTTTATGTGTGTTTCACCTTACTTTCATTCTTTCTTTCTCGTTTTTTTTTCTGTTTTGTTTGTGAAAGCATTAGAGGAGATCAAATTCAAATCATTGATCGAAATGAATCTAAGGTGTTTTTTTTTGTCGCTTGTGGAATAAAGAAAAGACAGCATTTGAAAAGCGATTTCATCTCTCTCGTTTTCAGATTGATTCAATATGAGAATAGAAAATCTTATTTTATTCATTTGCTTTTTCTACTCAGCTCATTCAGAGAATGAAATCGATCCGAAAGGGTACATTATGTTTTGCCCATGCATGGGTGAGATTGATGAGAAACTGTAGAAGTTCTTTTCATGTTTCGTTTTGTTTTTTTTTCTTCAAAGGACGATTTGGTAATCAAGCCGAGCAATTTCTTGGCGCATTGTCATTTGCTAAGATCTTGGATCGAACACTTGTACTTCCACATTGGATTGAATATCCGGCATGGAGTCCAACATCAGTGAGAGAATGACACATGTTTTTTTTGTTTTCAAACGAATTTTTTTAGAATCAAATTCCGTTCGATCGGTATTTTCAAGTCGAACCTTTGAAAGAATATGTACGAGTGATTTTAATGAAAGATTTTATGAAAAATCTTGCCGATCAAGTTTGGCCAAAAGGAGAACGATCCGGTAGAGAGAAAATAGGTTCTTAATTCGAATTGATCGATTTTTGATTTCTAGTTTTTTGCTATATGCCACAGACGATTGAAGGCAAGACGAATGACAGTTGTCATGCAAAAGATGGAAATCCATTTGGTCCATTTTGGTCACATTTTCATATCGATTTTGATAAGGATGTTTTCTATAAACCGCTGTATTTCGATGTTCAAACATCGGATGGTTGGAATGCAAAGTTCGAGAAGAACAACTCAACTTCTTTTCTTTTTTTCATTGAATTTATCAAATGAATTTTAGATATCCACGTAGTCAATATCCTGTTCTTGCATTTAGTGGTGCACCGGGTGCTTTTCCTGGTAGATTTTTAGTACGATTGACAAATTCACGAGTTATTTTGCTTTTTCTTTAGCTCTACCTGAACATATTCCATTGATGAAATATATCGTCTATTCAGATTATATTCGTGATCAAGTTGAGACATTTCTAACTAAAAATCATATTTCTACGAACAATCTACTCGCGATTCATCTTCGAAATGGTCTTGATTTCGTAGGTGGTTTTTCTGTTCTTGGTTCAGTTTCTATACGTACGAGTTCTTTTTCAGAAACGAGCATGCGATTATGTCAAGCCAGATTCGAATTTCTTTGCATCAGGTCAATGTCTTGGTTATCAATTAGAAAAAGGACTTGAATTAACCAAAGATATTTGCTATCCGTCAGCTGAGCAAATTCTCGAACAAACGAAAACATTCGTTGAAAAACATCAACCAACGGTTTTATTCGTTGCTGCCGATGGCGACGCAATGATCGATCAATTCAAGAAAACTCTTGGCATCAAAGTTATTCAATATGCTCGTTCGACTGGCCAGAGCGAGGGCGAAGCAGCACACATTGATTTATATATAATTAGTCAAGCGAAATACGCGATTGTTAATTGTCCATCGACATTTTCTGCATTTGCTAAACGGCAACGAGATGTTCAGGAGAAGCCGACTGATTTCTGGGGAATTGATAATGATAAACTGGCAACGAATGAGCCCAATTCTGAATTATGATCTGTTCGGGTTTTCTTTTTCATGTAGTTTTGATAGGCATTTCTTTTCTCAGTTAGAATCTTGTTTTTTTTCTTCTGTTGTTTATTTATTTCAATAATAATAATAAAAATACATTTGGGGAGAAAAAAGAAACGAAAAAGTTTTATGCTCAATCCTCAGAGATATTTGCATCGGCTGTCGAATGTCGTATTGGTGATGATGCTCCGATAGGTGTTAGTTGCTTGGCGGGTTTCTTTCGTGTAAACGATTGTGTACTGCTTAGTGTTGGAAAACTTGTAAAAGATGAATTAGCCGATGATTGATGTCGATCAGGAAGGACAAGACGACGAATACGAGTCGGTGCAAATGGCGGAATACAGTCGTAACCATTTAGTTTGCCGTAACCAGACGAATATTTCGCAACAATTTGTTCGTGGTTAAGATTTTTGTCAATCTGAAAATAAATTTTACATTATTTGTTTGCTTTTCTTCATTTGTCTTACAGATTTCGAAAGTTTTTTTGTTTGAGATAAATGTTTATTTACATCATTGATATTCATTGTCTTTCGAACAACATTGAGAACGACAGATGATTGAAAAAAATGTGATAAATTCGGATCATCAAGCGGTTCGTAATGTGTGGCTTTGGCTGCATAAATATTTTCGGTTGACGTTCGAATTGAATCATTGACAAATGAACTTTCACGAAAACGTAATTCATTTTCATTGAAATCCGATTTGTAGAAATCTTTCGAACGATGTTTAACAGGATAACCGAATTTCAATCGAACAAATCTTGATGTTCCTGTTGGCGTTGTCTGAAGAATAAAAAGTAAGACAAATATGACTCAATTAAAATAACATTCAACATACCGATCGACTTCCTAGTCCATGTCGATCGGCTCGATCTGAATGACGACTATGCGATCGTGGAGCTTGTCGATCATTGAATGAATTGGCATGAAAATGATTTCCTTTGATACGTGGCGAGTTCGATTTCACTGGCGGTAATGAACCGTGTGCTTTTGAGTTTAACTCGGACGTATACGAAGTTTTCTTCGATGGATTGATTACAGTTGTGAAAATCTGTCGTTGAGGATGAATCGATTTCGAATGATTAGCTAGACGATCTTTAGTATTGTATTGATAATTGAGTGTTGCAACTTGCATGTTAGAAAGTCTGTCGTACGCCTGATGAATTCAAATGAAAATTCTTTTTACTCGAACGAAATAATAAAAAAAAACGTTAGTTAATTCCATTTAGGAGAAATGTATTCAAGGACGAAGACTTCTGTTTATTGTTGTTAATTGCGAGATACACCTTTTTTTGTCGTTTTTCTCATTGAAAAGAATGAATGTAAAACAAAACATAACAATAGTTGCACGTATATTTAAACGCGAAATTCTATGATTGTATCGGAAGACTCGTCTTTTTGTTGTTGTTGAATAGCATCCATTGGTAACCATGGAAAATCATCTTGTGCATCAGTAAATACTTGTTCAAATAGAAATTGATTAATACGTTTTTCGTATTCATCCGGTCCGATAACTGAATATTCTAAATGTCGATTAGGATTAGTTAATTTTCGATAGGTTTGATCGAGAACTTTGAAATGATCGTATGTTTGCAGCATATCAACGATTGCTAAATATAAATATACACGTTGATTCGTCTGATTGATTATTCCAGGTATGGGTAGACTTGCATATGCGACAGGATCATCATTGTAATATAAGTTCATATTGATTTTTTCATTGAGTATTTCGATTGGTTTAAGATAGGATGTTATGATCGATGAAATATCCTTTTCATTTGCTGTTGTTGATGATGGTGGAGTATTAGCCTGATGAATCACGTGAAAAACTGTACTTGTTTGTAATAATGTCGCGATACTTGACATTGGTCGACGTTTTATCATTTCATCTTGTGTCATGTCTAAATGTCGTAGACCTAAGACTAATGAGAAGTCAGTGACATTTAATTTTTTCAAAACTTTAACATCATTAGCAATGACAAGTTTTAATTTTTGATAGATATTCGTTGGCAAACGTATGCCTTGTGGATACAATTCAATAAAATCGAGATCTTTTAATTTGTATAATTTTTCGGGTGAAAAATGTCCGTCTAATTTACGTTTGATTTTCGAACCTTTTAAATCGAAAATTTCGTTGATCCTTAACGAAGGTGTAAATGCATTGGCCATGATAACAACGAATATTTCGATAGGTGATATCGAAATATCTAAACGAATGGAATATAAACCTAAATATCGATTGAATAATGTCGAACGTTGAGCTAAATGCGTTTGATAACCCGAAAGAATTTGAATTAATAAACGTGCTTCATATTCACGAAGTGTTTTGAGAATATATAAATCGTCGGATGTTTTGTACATAAGTGAACCACTTTTACCTGGATTGGTAAAATCTTTGAGATGATGAATAAATGATTTTCGAAAATCAGTAGATGTTATTCCAAAATGTTCACGTATTTGTGCGAACATTGCCGGTGCGATTGAACTAATACGAAAATGTATTTTATCATCATTAGCATCTTCACTAACTTCATCTTCTTTTATTTTCAATGTATATTCGCATGAATGTACAAGACGATGTTCTTGTCCAATAACAGTTGTCTCATTTTCGATGTAATTCGTTTTACTATTCGAAATATAATCAGCTAAATCGAGTATAGCTTGACGTAAGGCACGTGCAATGATACGTGTTTTTGTGCTGACAAGAGGCAATTGTAAAGATGATTTTACATAGGAACCAACATGAAGATCTAATCGATCCCATAAGTCAATACCATAGCAACTTTCAGTTATGTGATGTTTACTACTAGCCATAGTTTGTGTTGTGATTATATATTTGCATTGCACGTAAAGGGCATAGATTTATTTCGTCAATCAAGCATGACAGAAAAAAAGCTGACTTTTTTTTTCGTTCTCTAAATATTTCTCAAGGAGAAGAAAAATGAATCGAAAGTGAATTATAATGATTGAATTAGACGAGAATCCGGATCTATCGAGCTGGTTCGTTGCTTGATGAAAAGCCTTTTCTATTTCCATTCCTTACTTCATTAGACCGAAGAATTGTAATCTTATTAATAGTCAAGTTTATATATAAAGACATTTTTTTCTTGCATCTTTTCGTTTAAAAGAAAATCAGATAAGATAAGATAAGATACAAAAATTGATCATGGTTCAACACATCGATAGTGCTCGTCTCAATACCGATCTTCGTTATCGTTTTGACTATCTCTCGAAATTTCTCGATTTTACATCGAATGATATTGTTCAATTAAATCAAATTTCCTCGATTATTCAACCATTAATACCTGTTATTGTTGATAATGTCTATCGAAAATTATTCTCATTCGATATAACAAAACAATATCTTATTCTTCGTCATACATGTCTCGAGAATGTTCTTCCAAGTGATCATTGTCTTCTATCATTTCATTCTGATGGTATGGAATATCGTAAGAATATGTTAAGTCAATATTTAAAACATGTATTTACTGAAAAAGAATGGAATGACACATTTCTTCGATATTTATTATATGTCGGGCAAATTCATACGAAACAACTTGGTTCAACACATGTTCATGTTGATTATATACATTTAAATCTTCTCTGTGGTTATTTACAGCAGATTCTGTTAGAGACAATACTTAAAAATGATCAAATTGATTCAGCAATTAAAAATCAAGTTATTCTTACGATTAATAAAGTTTTTTGGATACAAAATGATTTTTTTCGTATGAATTATTGCGAATAATAATAAAAAAAATCTTCTCCGACATAAAGTTGAAAGTACTTAATCTGAAATAATGAGAAAACGTGCTTATTTAGTTGCTAAATCTTGTTGATTACATTTACTAATTATATTCTTTAATTTTTAACATTGTTCATAGAGGAGAGGTGCAGATTTTTGCTAGAATGAATACTGAATTAATCATCTCAGATATAAATATACGTGCTAAATTTTGCACGAAAACAACAAAAAATATGACCGAACATATTGATCGAACTCGTCTTCAAAATTCATCGAATTTACTGATGAAGATATTTATCATCTCAATCAATTATTACCAATACTTAATTCACGTTTGCCTATTCTCATTAGATTTAACGAAACATTATTTTTATCTACGACATGATGGTTTGGAAACATTTACACCATGTAATCAATATGGTTTGACATTAGATTTTGTTCAAACTGAATATCGTAAGGATATGTTAACTGTTTATTTTCAACATATTTTCTCGAAAACAAATTGGAATGAAATATTCTTAGAATATCTTCTACGTGTTGGACAAATTCATACGACTAAAGTTGGTTCATCATCGATTTCTGTTGATTATATGTATATCAATGCGTTGCTGTGTTATATTGAACAATTACTTACTGATACAATTTGGAATACGGAAAATCTTCTCGAGATATTCAAATATAAACTTATGAAATCATTGAAAAAATGTTTTTATATTCAAAATGATTTTTTAGCAATGACTTATCAGAATACATGGAAAGGAAAGAAAATGCACTCCGACATTCCAATTGTTAAATTTACTAAATGTTGGTTTATGTAAAAACACTTCTTCTTTTTTTTTCTTTTGATGTTGTGTTGTTTTTTTCTATTTATTAAAACGAGGAAATTTATTTTTTTAATCCTATATGACACGCATGCTTTACCTTTCCATGAGATTACATGCATATTTCAATTAAGCTATAGGCATGAGCCTTAAAATCACGGAACAGAAAATTGACTAGTTCTAGTTTTATTTTTGATATGTCATCATTTCCTTTTACGTATCTTAATGAAAACTATTCTTTTCTATTTAAAGCCATGATCAAATTTTATTCTCGTGCGAGTTTTAGCTTTCATTTTAGTAATCAAATAACACCTGACGATGATCGAGTACATTCTGTTCTTTTTATCAAAACAAGTTTCATTTACCAATGAAATTACTTTTTTTTCTTCTTCTTTTAAGTAAGTCTACTTCCGAACTCAGATTAAATTGAAGAACGCTTTGTTCGATAGAGAATATATTAATTCTAATAGGATGCTTGCAAAAGAAATTAACAGAAATTTTCAAGCATAAAATCTTTATTTTCTTCTTCGTTGAATTTTCTTTTCTCTCTCTCGTTTCGAGATAAGTAATGAACTTGTCAGAATTAGCCTTCTGTTTCTCGTCCGAGAAAACAACAGAATATCTATCATAGAAAAACAAATTGCTTTTCTTTTCTGGCTTTTAACAGATGATTTTCTTCGGAACAAAAGAGAAAATTATTTCCGAAAGAAAATTTACAACAAAATAATTAGATTCTATTTGTCGACTTGTAGCATGGCCGAACATATTGAGAAGCCACGTTTAATAACTGATCTTCGTTATCGTTTTGATTATCTATCGAAATTTCTTAATTTTACTAAAGATGATATACTTTCATTGAATTTAATTGCGCCAACGATTTTTCCACGTATACCATTTATTGTTGAAACTGTTTACAAGAAATTATATTCGTTTGATGTTATTCAACAATATTTTATTCTACGTAATGATGATTTCGAAAGTTTCTCATCGTCAAACGATTCAACAACGAGTGTCATATCGGCACAAACGGATTTTCGAAAGGATATGTTAAGTATGTACTTAAAACGTGTGTTCATACAAACTGAATGGAATGACACATTTCTTCAATTTCTTTCACAAATCGGTGAACTTCATTCCGAATCTGATCATTCGACGCCGACACATGTGGATTATATACATATTAATAGTTTATTAGGTTTTCTCGAACAACTTCTTATTGATATTGTTTGGACAACGGATGTCATTGATCAAAAAATGAAACGTCAATGTATAAAAGCAATTAATAAATTCTTTTGGATACAAAATGATTTCTTTACTATGCACTATGGAATATCAATTAAACAAAATTCTCTATCGAATAAATGTTTGTATTGAAGAGAAAATTTATCGAGAATTGTTCGTTCGTTCGTTTGGTTGTTTATTTATTTTTCTTTCATGTATATTTTTGTGAATAAATTATTGACTTTTATTCATATGAAAAGAACATCTCCTGAGATCAAACAATATTTAATTGATTCAATTAGAATTACAAGATAAGTTATTTTATTCGAATACGGCGTATTATTTCTTCGTCTCCTCGACTCTCAACGGTTGATTAAATAGGGCAAAGTCTAACAAGTAAAATTAATTTATCTTGTGCTTCAATTATTTTTTGCATGTTCTACGTAGAGTGAAATATCAGCACGTCATTATTAATCTACGTTTGAAATTATGTGATGAAGAATGGAATAAGATAGACCTTCAATTATGAACTCATTATCATTAGGTTGTATCAATCTGACATTATGTATTCATATTGCCTATATTTCGATTTCGATACTATTCGACATATGCACTCATTCTATTTCTCAATTTCCTTTCGTCAAACCAAAACAAATAAAAAGACATGAATACGGATATTAGACTTTGCTCAAATCAAGCACAAATCAAATGAATTTGTTAAGGAAATGAATTAGTCCTATAATACATTTCATTTCATCGCACACTCAATAGACAGCCTGCCTTGTCTAAAATTATATTCACAACATTTTCTCACTAGCTAAGGATTTATACAAGGTCTCATAAATGACATATTTGCACCAGTGAACATCCGCTTTTGTTTCACACTATATAAAAGTGCGAAGAAGAGAAAAGCGAGAAATGAAAGAGCCATTTTGAAACAAATAAAATAAAAAGAAGTGGATTTTCTTTATAGACATGACGGAACATGTCGATAAAGCTCGTTTACAAACCGATCTTCGATATCGTTTTGATTTTCTTTCGAAATTCATTGACTTCAATCAACGTGATATTGAAATGCTCAATCAATTGACAACAATTATTTTTCCTCAACTACCATCTATCGTTGAAACTATTTATAAGAAATTATACTTCTATGATGTAACACGAGAATATTTTCTTTTACGTCACGATGGTTTTCAAACATATTCGCCAAGTAAAGACTCAGGTTTGACATTAGATTCAGTTCAAATCGATTATCGAAAAGATATGTTAACTGTTTTTCTTAAACATGTCCTCAGTCAACGAGATTGGAACGATTCATTTTTAGAATATCTCTCGCGTGTCGGTGAAATTCACACGAATCGAGGTGGTTCATCATCGATTAATGTCGATTATTTCTTCGTTAATGCTCTACTTTGTTTATTAGAAAATTTATTTCTTGATCTCATTTGGAACAATGATAATTATAATCAACAACAGAAACGTTTGGCTATAACGAGTGTAAATAAATTCTTTTGGATACAAAATCATTTCTTTACAATGCAATATGATCTTGCTTTTCAAAGCAAACAAGTATCCAGCGTATCGACAGTGAATTTTTCGAGATGTTTATTTTTCAAATAAAAAATTCCATACATACATGATGATTTCATTTTGTCTGGTGTTTCATCAATCACGAGATGCATGATACAGTAAAAATAGAAAGTATACAATCTTCTTAGATCAATTATTAATTAACATGCTATTATCGAGAGATTTCTTCATCGATGAAATATTTGCCTTGTAAACTAGAAAAAGAAAGCCGTTCTTTTTTTGTCTATATAAATGACATTATGTGAAAAGAAATCATACAATTAGTTGCTTATTGATTTACTAACTTGACATGCCAGTGTCTAGTTTCTGTTAGTAAATCAAAAATTTTATGAGTGAATAGACGAAAATCTACTAAAGCGGAAATGTTGATGAGAAATAAAGGAAAAAGAGTGACAGACAGATAGATAGAAAGAGAAAGAAAAAAATATGGAGGAAGAAGAATAAACTAGTCGATTCTATAGATCCGATTTATATTATATTTCTCTCATTTTTTCTTGTTATATATATATTGTATGACAGTACGTCAGAAATCATGCATAATAAAACAATAACTTATGTTTCTTTTTTAGATTGTTATCAAATATGAGTGCAGAAAAGCGCATTGAAAAAGCGTATCATTAGTGTATAAAGTACCGAATTGTTTTCGCCGAAAATTATGGCCGAACACATCGATAGTAAACGACTTTCACTAGATCTTCGGTATCGTTTTGAATATCTATCGAAATTTCTTAATTTTACTTCGGATGATATTGCTATGCTTAATACATTTGCTCCAATTATTTTCCCACTAATACCTGTTATATCCGATACTGTCTACCGAAAATTATTTTCATTTGATATAACTAAACAATATTTTATTATTCGAAACGATGGTTTCGAAGGTTTTCAATCTCAAAAACAAAACGGTGTTACATTAGATTCCGTTCAAATGGAACTTCGTCGAGATATGTTAAGTATGTATCTCAAACGTGTGCTTACACAACGTGAATGGAATGATACATTCTTACAATATTTATCTCAAGTCGGTAAAATACATACGAATCAAGCTGGTTCATCATCGATTAATGTTGATTATATGCATATCAATGCTTTACTTGGATATTTAGAACATTTATTGATTGATACGATATGTAATACAGATACATTGGACGAGAAAACTAAACGTGGAATGCTCATGGCTATAAATAAAGTATTTTGGATTCAGAATGACTTTTTTACTATGCATTATCTTATGTCGGAAAACGATCAACAAGCAAATAAGACAAAAACAGATTCGAAAAAACCAAGTAAATGTTGTTGGTGATGTGACAACAAACCTATGAAACATAAATACGAATACATTTTTATTTCAATGTTTTCTTTTTCGTGTGTGAAAACTTATGTATTTTTACGTTTTATTTTCTGCTATTTGCTTTAGAAAAACACATAAATAAAACCATAATTTCTATTTCTTTTCGTCTAATCTATTCAAAGTGTCTATCGAAGTTGAAAGATACTATAGGAAAAAACGTGATATTCTTCACTATGACTTGATTATACACGTATACTTTAGTGATCTAAATTTATCTATGTCAGGAAATAATCATACTTTGTTAAGTATCCCACTTGTATATAATTAACTCTGGATTTTAAGAACCTTATCTTTTAATTGAAATAAAATCTACCTAAAAATAAAATTCCTTTGTTCTCCTATCAGATATTGCTCAAGGTCACATATTGAATACAAAATTCGATTGGCTTAAGCTCATGATTAAAATATGAAGTATTTATAAATCAACAGACTTGATTATCAATTTAGTTCGAGTATTACTAGACAGGAAATCGTGCACTCTAGTTTGTCATTCATATTGACATTATCCGATGGTTTCATCGAGCAAAACTTTTGTTTTCCATACAAATACAATCGAAGTGTTTTAAGTGAATTTTCTAGTGTAGACAAGAAAAGCAAAGCTATTATCCTTTTGTGGCACAATTTCCGCAATAGTAGGTCAAGAATTTTAATCAGCAAAGAGGTAGACAAAACATGAATCAACAGATGAATTTATCAAAGTTTTGTAATTTTACACCGTATGACATCTTGTATATCTATTTTGGCCGGTACTGTCTACGGGAAATTATTTTCGTTCGTTGTCATGGTTTCGAAGATTCAATTGCGTAAAGATATGTCAAGTTGATACATCTTTTGGATTCGAAATGATTTTTTTTTACGATGCATTATTATCGAACAATGTTATTCAATATTCAATCAAAAAGCAGACAGATTCATGTCGTAGAATTAATTAATAAACCTGTCAAATCAATATCTTTCTTTTGTTTTCATTCGGTTTTTCAATAAAACACGAAAAGAAAAGAATAATCGAATCAATAAATTGTTTTCTTTATTGAAATAATATTGATCATCTTTAGTCGAGGACAAAAGATCTATCCGACCGATATTTTGTTTTGCTTCAAGTAGCTCTTGCTTCTCCTCGATTTTTTTTTCTATGTCTCATGCATATTCATATACTAAATCAAAACGAGAACAAGAAAAAAATTACAAATAATTGCATTCGTCGTATTTTGTTAGAATAATATCGTGAACTATTTCTTTCCATATTTAGCTATCTGTCAAAATTGTATGAAAAGAAAAAAAACCGCCGACAATCTCTCATAGACTATTCATTAAAAGAATTGCTTCCTAGACTCGCATATTTCCGCTTGTTTCTCTCTCTGTCTCTCTTTCTTGTTTGGCAGGAAAAAAGGCTTGAAGTCATTAAAAAAAAACGTTCGTTTTCTACCGCATACAAAATCATGACAGAGTCGATTGACGAACGCGAATTAAATTTCAATCTCCGTTATCGTTTCGATTATCTATCGAAATTTCTCAATTTCACTCAAGATGACATCAATCTACTCAATCAATTTGCTGTCATTCTTCTTCCGCGCATACCATTCGTTACTGACAATGTCTATCGAAACATTCTTTCATTCGATATAACTAAACAATATTTTCTCATACGAAATGATGGTTTTGAAGGGCATCTTACTAAAAATAGTGCACATTTAAATATTGATTCATCTCAAATGATCTATCGACGCGAACGATTAAGTGTCTATCTTCGACGAATTTTAACTCAAACGGAATGGACCGATTCGTTCTTAGCATTTCTCTCTCATGTCGGTAAAATGCATACGGATCAATTAGGTTCGAAATCGATTAATATCGATTACATTCATATCAACGCATTGTTTAGTTATATCGAACATTTATTAATCGATATTCTTTGGACACATGAAGATTTAGATATGAAAAGTAAATCGTCAATGTCAATGGCAATTAATAAATTATTTTGGATACAAAATGATTTTTTTACCATGCATTATCTGCATAAATGGCAAGACAACGAACAATACGAAGATATTTCAACGAAACAAATGAATCATTGTTGTTTCTAGTATAGAATGTACTCTTTTCTTCGTTGCTTTTGAAATGTAAATAAAAAAACGCCTTCGAACCTCGTTTTCATCTTGATTAATAATTACAAAAAAAAAGAATCACATTTGATCTTCTATTTTACTTGAATTCACTCGGCTTCAATTTTCAAATAATGCAGTCGCCTACGTAATGAAGTGTATATATATATATAAATCTGCGCACATGCAAAAGTTCTTTTTTGTTTCATTTAAAAGCAAGAATCTATTCACAATTGTTAGACACGGGAAATAAATGGATCAAGAAATTATCGATGATGATGGTTCGTATTCAACATCTGCGAAACAGAGAGGGGAAAGAGAAGAGAAATTTTGAAGTTTTTTTTCTTCACACGCACATTTAAAATTGATGTTGAATAAATTATTTTAAATTGTTGCTTTATTTAGTTTTATCTGACAGTGACTCGACAGAAACAAGTCGACCATCGAGCTCGACGAGTTCGGAGATGATGAAAACAACGGCATCATCATCACGTCAGCCAAGTCCAACACGTCAAGATTATCCGCGGAAATCATCGCGACAAATCGATGATCCGATTAAAGTCTTAGTTTTCAATGGCAAATGTTCGAAAGTGTTTAAATCAACATTAGAAGAATGTGTCGAAGATTGTATACTTGAATTTCCCAGTGAACGTAATTCGATTTACGTATCGAAACCGGGTCAATCGATGCCGGTACCACTTGGTAGTAATCGTTATTCGATAAATTCTCTTCGTGAAACAAGTGCAACGACAACAATTCGACAATCAGCTCGATCAAATCGACAACGAAATTCAGCCAATACGAATCTCTCGTTGACGAGTGCTGTTCGATTACGTCAGCAGAAATTTTCGGTTAGCGAAGACATAGTCGAAGATTTAAATGAGCAACAAGCGAATACACCGAGAATTCTCGCAGAAAAAATCACTGAACGACCATCGATCTATTCCGAACAGATTCTTTCGCCATTAGGAAAACGAAATCTGTCGTTGTTATATTCGCCATCGGTTCCACTGATGAAAACATCGACGATGGCACGTGATCGAAAACGAAATTTTCGTCTATCAGATCTCGTCATGAACGGACCGGATTATTATGCATCTGTTTTTCATCTTCCTCGTCAGCCGACAATAAAAAATCTCGATAATCTCTCGGAAATCGATCGAATTAAACAAGATCTTTTCCATCGATATTTATGGACACAGAAACCTCAAGTTTCCTGTCGTATTCTTCCGATTTCGCCTTACACACGTTGTTCAACATTTGTAAACTGATCTCATTTGTTTATGCAAAATAAAAATAAAAATACAAAAAAAAAAGAAGATAAATCGGATTTTTTAATGAGAGCGGCTTGTATATTGATCAAAACGTCTGTGACTTCCTGCCGATAATGAACAAATGAGCTCGACGGGTGAGTGTGAAACATTATCGGCATGCATCAATGAACTTACTGAGTGAGTGAAGAGCTCATGATTACGTCGAAGAGAAGAGGGAAAGAGAACAATCAGATTCATTCATTTCATTTCATATTCTTCTTCTTTCTCTTCTTCAATTCATAACTATAGACAGACATTCAAGATGCAACAAGATATCGAAAGTAATAAAACGTAAGTTTAGTTATTTTTCTTTTGTTTTTTTTCCTTGGTGAATTTTGTTCTCATCGAAATTCATTTACGTAGGCTCCTATTACCCATTGAGAGTCAAGATCAATTTGAATTTTTTATTGAATTTACATCGACGCCGAAAAGAATTATTATTCAGCCAGCATCATCAACACCAATTGAAAAATCTGTTCTTATTCGTCCTCGTCGAACGTTGAAACGAAGTACGATTTTTTTCCGACAACTAAAACGTACTTTTTTATAATCTATATTCAATATGCAGTGAATTAGCTTTTATAATAAAATAACAGACGAAAAAAAAAATCACAGAAATTGATTGCACTAAATGTGAAAAAGCAAAAGAAAAAAAAACGACCAGTTTGTTTAGTTAATTAATATTATTCGATGAATTTGCAGCGAATCTTCGTCGAAGCATAAATATTCCTGCAACGATACCGACGAGAACAGGAAGTGCAAAACTAACAATTGCGGCAACAGTAACAAAGCCAGCGACTGAATCCGGTTGTAGTTTATCGAGACCGGCAGTAAATTGAACGAAAGCATAGCCGGTTTTAGAAAAATAACCTAGAACAAACAGCAATTCATTTTGTTTTAAAAAAAAAGAAAAGTTGTTTTTTTTTCTCTACCATCATCAGCTGAACCAAAAGAAACATTAAATCCATTGATAGTTGCATTCGGTTGAAGTGAAGTAAAGACTCCTTGAAGATGATTATGATCCCAATTGATATTATTTTGTACAGCATAATCGTGCATTAGAGTATTTTCTTCCACAGAACGTTCCTCACTTTGATAGACAACCGGTTTCCATAACATCGACGATGGTGCACTTTCATCATTTTGGCCGATCAATTGAATAACATTGAATATACCTTCATAGACGAAATGAATCAATTGTAATTAGAAAAAAAAACATCCAATTCAATTTGATTGCTCACCTGGTGTGTATTGATCGTCAATAAATGATGTTGTTTTACTGTCGTATGATTGTCTACTTTGAGGAATAACGAAAAGTTCTAAGGCAAATCGAGATGCATCAAATGTGCAATTCGATGTTTGTACAGCAACATCCAAGAAGAAACTCGATGGTTCGACTTTTAATTTTGGGAAAGTTTTATCACGTAATGTTGCGCCAGGATAATTGATATCGATTGTTATATTTCCAGTGATCTAATGACAAGAAAAGACAATATGAAAGATATTTGTTTTATAACAACAAACATTGAGTAATTCAAATCGAAATGTTGGCTTTTCAGTATCGGTATCCGTTACATTATCAGCAATTAAATCCTTTAGATAATACGACACGATTGTCGATGAATCGTCGTCCATATTTGCAGTATTCTTTGCATCATTGAATTCAATTAAACGTGGAATTACAATACTCAATGAATTGAATATCCGCGAACCATCAGTAACATGAATTGCTTTCTCATATTCTCTCGCAAATAAAGCATCGTAATTGAATTGAATATTCGAACTTGAATTCGTTTGAAATATACTAATAGTAAAATCATCAAATGATGAAAATATTATATGATTTTTTCTATCATTAAGAACTGTTTGTCCGTAGTAGATATTTTTTGTCGATGTTGAATTACAAACTTGACAATCAGGATTTAGTTTAAATGAAATCGATGCTGTTGTTAAACTCAATAATGAAACGAATATTAGTGCTGAATAAAAACGAATCAGATATTACACAATCGAATTTATTTGACAAAGAACTCGAGAGGAAAAGATTTATTTGATAAAATCTGAATGAGTGAATACATCTTTTTTTTTCTTATCTAGAATAAACAACTGAATTTGATAATAATTCTTTTTTTTTTGTGTTTTAAAAAAATGTCGAGTTGATATGAAAATATTTTATTCAACAACCACAGGTTTTTCATCATCGGGTTCGTCTTCGAATGTCCACTGATATGTTTCACTGAGAAATTGTTTCATTTTATCAGCACGTTGAATTAATTTATCGAAATTGGTCTCGTCCATTTTCTCTTCCGTATTCCATGCCGACAGATTAGCAAAGAGATTTTCTAATGATTTATACAGATAATTATCTTGTTGATGAATATCAACGAATAATTGTTCATCTTCAACGAAATATTTCAATTGAAAATAGATAATTTGCAGAAATTCAATGTAAATCAACGGCCAACGGCAGAAAGCACGTTGACATGAACAAAGTAGATTAATCAAACGTTTCCATTGTTCGAATCCTTCGTAGACTTGTCCGAGAAAAAAGATCACAAATGAAAATTCTAATTCGCAGAGAATACCGTAGGCATTCGAATTGAACCGTTCGGCAAGGATTTGTTCGAGTTGTTCGGTTCGATCTAATTTCGAATGAGTTAAATCAGATGCTGAATGAGTTTTATCTTGATGTGAAAGTTCAGTTAAACGAAGTGCATATTCAGGTTGAATTGTCATTTTCGGTAGACGAGATTCGGCTTCAGTTAGATTCTTCGGTACACTGAAATCATTTGACTGACTTGTGCTATTCAAATCGAAAACATTCGATGAACAAATATGTCCATTGAGCGGCAATAATTTTTCTAAAAATTCGCTTTGTAAATGCGATGAAAGCGCTAACCATTGCCGATAGGTGTCCAACGGATATTGACCTAATAAACGGTCGAGTTCATATCGTTGGCTTCGTCGTGTTTCGTATTGATCTGGAGTGAGATATTCACGTTGAAAGAGATTGTCACTGGGCGACCAACGAACAACAACAAACATTTCGTCCGGTTGTCGAATGTGAATAAAAAAACCTTGCCGATTTGCTAATTGTTTCGTTGAGAGATCTCGTTCGCTGTAATAACAAAAATGTAGGCCAGGTGGAATCATTTTAATTCCATGAAATTGTGGTCCGATTTGCCATGAATAATGATCGATGCCGAATTCCATTTCTTTGGGACAATCGAGAACAAGAAGAATACCTCCATTTTCGAATAATTGACGAGCTGTGTCTGGATTCATATCTGAAAAAACGAAATCATGATTAACCAGCTGTCGGATCGACGGGCAAATTTCGACAGATGATCGAGATGCGACGATCTCGTGGAATATGAATTTTATTAAAATAGGATTCGTCATTCTTGAGAATTTCATGAGTAAAATCGAAACGAAAGAGATTTCTGGAAAAAAAAGTAAACCGAATGCAAAAAGAAAAACGATGATAAATTGAGAAAAAAGTTTTACTTGAAAATATAAAGTGACTTCGGTTTGAGAAGCAGATCGATGACCAGTGATTTATCATCTTTATGAACTAATCGCATCACACACGATGAAAGCAACGACAGACCAACAATCGTCGTTCCACAATACTACATACAAAATCTCTCGCAAATTGATTTTCCTCTCTCTCTCGGTCATACTCGAATCGCATCAATATGTGGCTTGATGTAACCGTCTTTGGATATGTCTAAGACATGAACGTGTACTAAGGTTTGCGATGGATCATCGAAAGCAAATTGTCGAATTCGTTGAAGAACTTCGGCATTTTCTGGTTTCCATTCGGATTTTTCCGATTCTCGATAGCCATGTATCGCCTAATGTAAAGAAAACAATTCACTAGCTAAATAAAATCAAAAATATTTTTTTCTACATCGTCCCAATGCGAATATTCGTAACGTTTTCGTTTCATTTGTTGATCGATTTCTTTGAGAAAATGTTCATATTCACTTGTTGTTAAATAATCATCGATCACTTGCAGAGATTGTTGATTTTGTTCGACTAACTGTTCGGCTTGTTTCGAATGAAAAAACATATTCGTCGAATTGAATCGATATTGACACTGTCGACGAATAATCTTCGAATAACAAAATGTCATCATGAGAGAAGACCTTTGGATAGACTCACCTGTTTTATCAATAAACAATGACGAAACATCTTATTCTATCTGAAACAAAACAAAACAAAACAAATGATGATCATGTTCTTCTTTTTTCTCTTCAACGTTTTCGTTTAGAAAATGGTTTCGCTTTTTGTTTAACTTTCGATATTTCATTTTGAGAGATTTTCAACATTCCTCCTTGAAATTTGCCGACCGACGAAAAACGCATCGCACCAACTTCGCCTTGGCCAAGACGTTTTTGTTTCGAACGTTGTTGAGTTTTCTTCGGCGTTTTCTTCCAAAGATCACCAAGTAAACGAGCCTAGAAAAGACAAGATTTCCTTTTCAAATAATCTCTTCGTTTTCCTAAGATTACATTTTCTTCGTCTTCTTTTTCTTTGGTTTTCTTCACGAGATTTTGTTCTTTCAATTCGCGATAGTTGATAAATTTACGTTTTGGTGGCTGAAACAGAACAAAACTTGTTTTTTTTTCTCAAGATTTAATCAGAAATTCTACCTTAGCACCAAGACTAACTGCAAGAGCAACACGAGCATCTTCATATTGACTTTTTTCAAAGCCTTTTATGCCAAATTTATGTACATCGAAACGAGCCTTTTCAAGATCAAATTCTTCCGATGATTTTTCGGGAATATCTGTTTTCTACATCATCAACGAATAATTGAGTAACATTTTTGAATTTCGTAACTTACAGTCGGTAATTTCTTAGTCTTTTTCATCTTCGATCGATCACGAAATACGATCGTTTCGACTGTTGATTTTTTCTTCATAATTGGTTCGAAATCTTTCTGATCATCATCGTCATTATCACTTTCAAATTCTGGTTGATCAAAAAGCATATTCTTAATATCATTTACATGCCTCGACATGTTAGCAAACTGACTGAGTCAATGAAATATGAAAGTCCTAATTTCTTATCTCAACCCTCAAATCATCATCGTTCAACGATAGATTTCGCTAGTTAACAACAAGAAAGAGAAATTTTTTGCCTAGAAAAAACAAATTCTTATACATATATATTTTAATAATTATCATCAGACAGAATTGTGACAAAAAAAAATTAATCAAGTAAACAAACAAAATATTAAGAATAATTATCCAACGACCGAAATCCAAAGCAAAAAAACTAATAAGAAATTCAACCGAGATGAACGCATACACACACACACACACAGAGTAGAAAAAAAAGAAAAGAAAACAATAATATTATTATTAATCGAGAGAATTCAATGCCATTGACTTGGAGAAACTGTGCGATGCTTACGACTGTTGCCGCCGCCTTCAATTGTTTGTTCATATCTAAATTGATAATTGTTCATCAACAGATGCGTAACCTGAACTTGAACGTCGCGAACGTTGATGATCTTCTTGTTCGTCAATTATAGCTTGATCACCGCTCGGTGGAATATATTGTGGTGCGTAGGTATAACCCGGCTTGACAATAATCGATGAACGACGATATTCATCATGAATAAACGCACAATTTTGACCTGATCAACGGAAAACAAAATGAATTTCAATTCTTTCGTTTGTTGAAAATGAAATTTACCATATGGACAATTGTTCGTCATATGAAATAAACGACATAAAACTGACTTATGATTCGCATTTCGTAGATCTTCAGCACCATGTGCAAATGTACAATCACCATCGAATTTGCATACGCCTGTTTCGACGTAGTATTTACACAATTCTGTCTTATATTTCGAATTGCTCGTTGACCACGAAGCAATCTTAGCCTTGTCGATTTCGATCACAGGACCACATGGAATCTTTGAAAATGCTGTATTACGTGACAGACGCATATCCTAAAATGATTCGAATAGATCAAAAGTCAGTCGAATGATTCTCATCGGCTTACAAATGCTCGAATATATCGTTTTAAATCGACTTGTTCTTCGTCACGAAACATCAATTCGAACATAAGTTTATGTCGATAGATTTCTCGTTGTGCTTGAGGCATCGATTGTGTTGACGACGACGACATGATGTTTGCAGCAAAAAAAATTCTCGTCTTATTTATACAAAAGGTCACCGAATCAAATTGGTTTGAAATTAACGTTCAAGTGTGAATAAAAAAACTAATAATTTAGCATTTAATCATTTCGTTCTGCAAGCAACAACGAACAAGAAAAGACGAATAATCGAACTGTGTGTTTATCTATGTGTGAACAAACGAGAACAAATAGATATAAACATAAACATAGTATAATGTTCGAGGTTTAAATTGGATAACAATGAATCTATTCTGCGGACGGACGGACATGAATATTTTGTTTTCTTTTTCTTTTCCTTCGTTTTTTCGCTGATGACTAATGATGAAAGAAGATATTTTTGATAGAAAATTGACCATTGTTTATTTATAAAAAAATTGAAAATATTTATAAAAAAATGTGCATTTTGAAGTCAAGTGAACAGCTTGATTATCTGAAGGATATTCGCACATCACATAGATAAAACAAAAACCAGTCGTTTAGGTCGATGAACCGGGTGTGGCACCGACAGGAGCGACTGGAGTTTCAGCGCATGTTGCTTGATCGCCGGAAAGTTGACCTCGATTTTCAGCATCGGCTTTTTTACGTGGATCACTTGCTGGAGTTTCTTTGCCAGCAATTTCAGCTGAAGCAATATCAGCAGCAGCAATCGTTTTATCAGCTACATAAGAAAAAAAAACGATGAAAAATGAAAGTTGATCTCACTAGTTGTTACTTACTAGTGCCTGATGAGCTCATTGTAATTGTATTGTTATGAATTAGTTGCTTGTGATTTGTATTGTATGAGAGATACTTCAGATATCAATGGATTTATATACGCTTCGATGTCGTACTATTCCGGAATATTCCGTTTCTACTCTGTATCCGCGTGCGTACTCGTTTACCGAGAACAAGAAAAACAATATGTCGACGATAGAATATGGATAATGCTTGTTTATTGAGTCAAAAAAGAGCACGGAGTAGAAATAGATTATATATTAGATTTTCTGTACTGTTCGATATCTTTTTCGAGATCTTCTAATACTTTGGCATCGTTTTTATCTAATTTATATGAAGATGATGGTATTTTCTGTCCTTGTTTGAAGGCTTTATCTTTTTTGTTTAAACCAAATAGATCCTTGAGAAATTTTCGTTTCGAACCTTTCTCTCGTCGAGCATTTTCGAGTAATAATTGTCGAATTTTTTCTTCTTTCTCCGGTGTTAAAGAACTTTCAAGAGCTTCCTCTTCTTCTTCTTCTTCTTGATTTTCTTCCGTAGCTGTAGCTGACACCTTTTTTACTATAACGTTGATTACAACCAAGCAGATTGATCACTTGTTGAAGTTCCCAATTAAGATTGCCAATTGAATGAGCCATTTTAACATATTTGTTATCACAAACATCGTCCATTGATTTAGCGGCAAGAGCTTTTTGAACGATCATTCCCACGGCAGCACCTATATTTTCAAAGCAAAACAATGTGAGAAACATATTCGAACTAGTTGCTTACTCAATATGGTGATAACAATCGGATTTTTCAATAGATCACGAAAACGTGATCGTTCTTTCGAAGGTAGATTTTCTTCGACATCATCATTATTCGTTGATTTCGAATTTCGACCAAATATACGAGAAATTAAACCACGTTTCTATTTAAAAAAAAAACAATCAACAAAATCAATAAATCACATAGAATGATGCATACATGGATAATGTGACTTTGTGTACTTAGAATAGTCAATGCAAACAGCCAAACGATAAACAACTGTCGGAAGTGCATGTTTTTTTTTGCGTCCTATCTCAACTGGATACAACTACTTCTATTCAGTACATCTCGTCGGATTTTTTTTACTTGTTGTCTAATTGAAAGATAAGTTGTTTTGCTCTTATCTTTGAGAAGGTTGAATTATTGATTAAAAACAATATACGATTACTAATGATGAGAGGAATTATCTAGAAAGGTTTTATTATTATCAAGAAGAAGAGAAAAAAAAAGACAACTAAAATTCTATGTCAAAAAGTGTATCAAATTCAAAACACAAAATCTTTTATAATTGGTAAATTTTTCACAACATTCAAAAGGACACTTGCATAATTGAGTATTGGCGTGATGTTTACATTGGATTTGTGACCAAATAGTCGATGATACCATCGATAGGGTGTCAAAGCTACGTGTCCGATGAGATGTGAACGAACAAGAGCATAACATGATGTGTAAACATTATTGACAAGAATTGTTCCTTGTTCGGTTAATGGTGCGATGAGACCGTCTTTTTCGATCTCATCAATCTCGAGAATTTCTTCATATGCCGTTTGATTTCCGTATTTCGATGAAATAACGAGAATTTCATCGCCTTCAATTAATTTCTCAGCCCAAATAAAACCTTGTCGACGATGATGAATTAAATGTCGATTGGATAGTTCGATTCGAGCAGATTTTGTTCGAAAACGTTTGTACATAGCTTGTTCATTTAAATCTCGATGAAGAAACGCAATTATGGGCGAATATGCTATTTTATTATCATCAGTTATGATACGAACATGATCACCGATTTTTAATGATGATAAACGAACTTTGCCAACATCTAAAACGTCAACGGTGGCGTCCGATGGAAAACATTCGGCTTCTAAAAAAACAAAATTAACACAACAACGAAAAAAAAACCCACAGAAATCGAATTCTTACGTTCACAAAATACGCCTTTGTGTTTACTTCGACATTGACAGTAGAATTGATTATCCGCTTTGCGTATACATTGTCCACCGTTGAGACAAGGCGATGGTTGACATGGATCATTGCTACATGTTGGTCCCGAGAATTCTGACGGGCAACTACAACCACCGTATGGTTCTTCGTTTGTTCGAATGCACGTACCTAATTGAGGAGAAAATTGTTTTTGATCGGAACAAAAAATGATCTCTACCGCCGTTGAGACATCGATATGCTGAACAGAAATCTGTCGAGTCACATCTCGGACCTGCGAAACCTTGTTTACAAACGCATTTATTTTTATCACAAACTCCCTGAAATCGAATTTTGTCTTTAGTTTAAAATAAAGAATTCGTTTTTTGATTTACTTGTGTTATATGACAAGTTGCTTCACCGCAAGGAATATAACTGAATTGATTACATGTAATACCACGAAATACTGATGAACAAAGGCATTGTGCTAAAACAAAAATAGGAAGATTTGATTGAAGAAATTTATTTGAAAAATCATTTTACGTTGATTATTGTCTAATAAAACACAAGTTCCACCGTTTTTACTGAAAGAAAAGTCAAAATTAATCGATTAAAAACTTAAAATCTTTTTTTTCTGTCTTTCTCATTTACCAAGGATTCGGATTGCATCCTGATGCTCGTATTGGTATTTCACAATAAGTTCCTCGATAGTTGCTTCCACATTGACAATAACCAAAGAAATTTCCAACGGCTACACATGAGCCTCCATTCAAACAAGGATTCGACAAACAATATCCATGATATTCTTGCACTGTATCAGTTGTTTTATCATAGATATTCTCGCAATAATCACCCATAAAACCATCTCGACATATACAAATTCCCTGCGATAGTAAAACAATCAACAATTATTAATTCAATTCAATCGATGTTCTACTTTAGTCGTAGCACTATTCGTCATGAAACAAGTTCCACCATTTTCACATGGATTTGTTAGACAAAACACAAAATGTGAACGATTACCCATGGCAATAGCAAAGCTAATTGCACGTTGTTGATTATTCAAATCCAATGTACCTAAACTAGCAATCGCTGCGAGCGCTTCCTCATTGATTTGTCGATTTTCAGTTGGTGCTGCTGGATATTGATTTATTTTTCGATATTGACAATAGATTCCGTAGAAATTATCGAAACAATTACATCGAGCACCATATGCTAATCAAACCGAGAATAGATACAGAATAGAAGTATGAAAATAAATTGATCTACCTGTTTGAACACATGAACCACCATTCGAACAACTATTCGGTTGACACGATATCAATGTTCGACAGTCTTTACCAGTATAATTTGGTGGACAAAGACAAGCATAATCTAAATTAGCTATATCCACGCATGTACCACCGAACCAGCATGGATTCGTTGTACATTGAGATGTGCTATTGCATAGACGTTGACAATTGTCACCACAAACGCCCTTAACACAATGACAGATTTTTTTCGCGGGACCATTAGCCGTTCGCACAATTTCACATTCACCTCCGCGGCAATCATCTTTTTGACAATATTCTATTGAAAATTCCTTTGATAGACGTTTATCAGCATGAACAATCGAGCAAATGAAATACAAATAAAAACTCCAGCAGCAAATCAACTGAAACTTCATTTCAAAAAACGGAGTGAGAATCTTTCGCTTTTCTTTTTTTTAAATCGAAACTTACTTTCATCTTTTCTTCTTCCTTTTACGTATTCTAATGATGATCAAACTTTTCTTTCTACTTATGTAAAATCAAACTAAGAAAGTTGATCCTGTTCAAATGTCAATAGGCGCGTATATGTATACACGTATATGCATATCCATTCAGGTAATAGTAAACTTATATAAATGAGAACTAAATCAAGACATTTGTTTGACTGAGATAGATTATCATAGCTGACAAAAAGTAAAATTAAACCTTGAACAAGGATATTTCGAACGTATTTGATTGACCTTGCTAATGTATTAAGTAAATACTACTACTGTTCAAAAAAGAAGAACAAAACGACGCGTATACAAACGAACATTACGAAAGGAGAAAAGAAAAAGAAGAGATGAATACATTTAAGATTAATTAGTTTCGTTAGATGCATATCATGTTTCGATACAATTTGTACTTATTAATATATCAGGCTTGACGATTTCTTTTCGTTCTTTCCATGGAGTTACAGCCAAACGAAATCTCTGAAAAAGGAAAAATGATAACAATACATTCGTTTTGTGGTTCTTCTTCTCTTACAGTTAAAAGATCTCCTTTTTCAATTAGTAATTGATAGATAGCTACTGCTGGGATGAAAATAATCGATGAGAGTGCAAATATCCAACCAACAACATGACTCCAACTGGGATACTAAAATTATGAAAAAAGATCTCAAGTTTTTGTTTTTCCGAATTTCGTTGTCGAACTTCATAAAAATATGGATCTGTCTCTTTGCCATAGTTCGGACTTATATATTGAACAAGACCTGATAGAATTATCCCCTTGAAAAAAAAATCATATCGATAATTATTCGTTCGTCGTTTGTTCGTTACTCCGAGAAAAACAGGTGCTGCAACACACCAAGTGACAATCCAGAAGATGCCCGGTTTTGTACCCAACATTTCTTGAATATCACTACTGATTCGTTTGATACCATAGATCCATGAGATAGCAATGGCTTCGAAAAATACGGCGATAATTATCGAATAGAATGCTAAATTGAGTTCGTAGAAAGAAGAGAACAACAGAATTATCGATATTTACCGGCATAGTTTTGTAACAATTCGACAACATAAATTCCTGCATCGGTACAACTCGGTATTCCAATAAGAAAATAGAAGAAAAATAAAATGCCGACAAACCATTCTCGATGTTGACGAAGAATGGGAAATACATCACTCAATGCAGTTATAATTGCTTCGCTTCCACCAAACTGACAAGAAATTAAAAGAAATAAAAGAAAGACATGCACGGCTTTTTTTTCATTTTTGAAATTACTGAAGAATCGAGACCCAATGTTAGTAACATTAAGAAGAAGAATACTGCCCAAACAGGCGCCCAAGGCATTGTTGCAATTGCTTCAGGATAGACAATGAACACAAGAGTTGAGCCTTG
>ERZ781398.888-NODE-888-length-30566-cov-4.192554_pt1 | contig 30566 bp, 34 predicted proteins | sample MGYA00433077_ERZ781398 | MGnify/ENA primary metagenome ERZ781398 (study PRJEB29847, sample SAMN06458254) | wastewater metagenome | isolation source: Wastewater bioreactor | place: South Africa: Cape Town | study: EMG produced TPA metagenomics assembly of the... | reverse complement strand
TATCAATGTTTGATGTGTGTATAGTGCCAGTTAGTCACAGCGTTTACATCGAATAATTGAGAAATCAGTGTGCTGATATTTACTGACATACGTGTCTAGCTCGTCTCAAGAAACATCAGTATTAATGTCTGAGTATAATAAATATCTATTTGTCTCGTATATACTCGCATACTGAATACTCTGATAACAGTAACAGATATTTTATCGTTTTACTAACTCTTTCTTACATAATACTCGTTTTCTAAAGTGTTGACAAACGAGAGAAACTGTTTTGTATTAATCGTTGGTTTGATTTGCAGAAGCGCCACTCACGACTCAAGCGGCTCACTCTTTTTTTTACAATATATGTACGAAACTTTCTTTCAATGCATCAGTAGGATTTTTTAAAACGTAACCATTTCTTTCAGAAAAGAGAGTAAAGAAAAATAAAAAAAACGAAATATAGTGCTACAAAATATATTTTTTATTCAACAAAATGATACAAAAAATAAAAACATTATAAAACACTTATGTTGATTGTTTTGCTCGAAGACTTTTAATAGTGATGATGGCCTGGTGGAGGTGGGCAGTATCCAGAACCTGGAGGTGGAGGTGGACAAAAGCCTGAACCTGGCGGTGGTGGCGGACAGTATCCTGGAATTGGTGGTGGTGGAAAATAACCTGGGCCTGGCGGCGGTGGTGGACAATAGCCTGGGCCTGGTGGTGGCGGTGGACAATAGCCTGGACCTGGTGGTGGTGGAGGGTAATAACCGTGCGGTGGTGGCGGATGATGATGATGATGGTGACCATGATGGTGATGTGGACGAGGATAATGTGATGGTTCAGCACCCATGTTTAGTTGTATATAATAATGAATAAGTTTAGAAGGTAAATTGTTGTGTTTCAATACGAATTGAAATGAATAGTAGAAAGAATACGAAAACTTGCTTAATTTATACTGCAAAATATGAGTAAGCAGATTTTTCGAGTTCACTGATTCACGTTTGTTTTTTTTCTGATAAGAATAAGAAACAAAACAAAGTGAAACTAAAGAATGAAATATAGCAGTAAATATTATGTGTCATGCATATTCATGTGGATGATAACATTTGAATGTTGATCTTTTCTTTTCTTTTTTGAAAGAAGAAAATAAAGCGATAATAAAAAGTACGATGATTCAGACTTCAAACGATTTGATTTTTATTTTATTCGAGTGTACATGAAAAACATCAAAGTTAAAAATTACATATAAGACAATGTATGAATAGAAAAATCGAGACTTTCAGCAAACATTTAAAAAGGTGGAAAACGACGGTGATGATGGTGATGGTGATGATGATGATGTGGTGGATATAGTGGTGGTGGTGGACACATACCAGGAACTGGAGGCGGTGGACAATATGGACCCGGATAGACTGGTGGAGGTGGCGGACAATAGCCTGGATTTGGTAGTGGCGGTGGTGGGCAGTATGGGCCTGGTGCAGGATACATTGGTGGTGGTGGAGGTGGACAGTAACCACCTGCCGCTGGAATAGGCGGTGGAATATATTGATTTGTATAGGGATCGTAACTCATTTTAGTTTAATTACTAAATATAAATAAAAGAAAATATTTTTAAAACTAAATAAAACGATTCGTCTTTAACAAGTGATAACAATGAGCCTTGCATAAAATAATCTACACAATATATAGTCTTGTGAAGAAAAAAAAAGTAATCTTCGAAAGATAAAGTTCTCTTTGCGACAAAATAGACGTTAGTTATCTTTCTACATTCAACACGCTCAAAATTCATCTGTTTTTCGATGAAATAAAATCGTATAGATAATAGCAGTGAAAACAAAAATAATATTTCCAGTTACAGCAAAAGCAAAATCTCGACCTTTAATCACATCTTTTTGATAGATAACAATGAGAAGACCAAATGTCGATACAAGTAAAATAGCTGTTAGGAAAATGGCGAGTTCATATGCATTCGTATTCTCACCATATTGATTACAACTATTTACAATAAAAATTGGTATCGGTAAAAAGACATAAAATACAAGAATGAACAATGGCCAATAAGAATTCGGTAAAATACAGCCAAGTAATAGAAAAGTAACGCCAATTGTGCAGATAATCGATAGAATTGTCAATTTAGCTAAAATACTCAAACGCATTGTATTTCGTTGAATTGCACGGCGATGAAGAAAAAAGGAATTACGAATGGCGCTTGTTTTATCGAATTCACCATTTATTTGAATAAACAATACATATTTTTTTAAAATAAGAGAACGAGAAAAAAAACAAATAAGAAAAATCTTACAATTTTTACTGGTTTATTTCAAAGATGGTCTATACATATCTGTTTCTTTTTCTTCATTTCTAATCTCTGTGAAAATAATCCAAAAGAAAAAAAGAGCTGTATGAGAGATAAGTACAATCATGATAATAAATTTTAGCATAAAACAAAAGGAATGACCAACAACATGAAAAATAATAAATATTGCATGGAAATACAACAACAACAACAAGAAGAAAAAAGAAAGAAACAACTAGTTAACTAGCTGAAAAACGATTGAGATCATCGAGCATACGTTTTTTTCTCGCCCATTGAATGTATTGAGAATAGAATGTTCGTGCACAAAGAAGTATTTTTTCTGCATTATGTCGACGACGATATCGACCGAAATGCATTGAGATTTCTTGTTCATCAAGATGATTTTGTTTTAATAGTGAATTTCGATGAACCAACAAAAGTGATACACAAATAAAAATAAGAAATAAATTATCTTCTTCGAGCCATGTCGTATCACCGGCAGGCAAACGTTGCAGCCAATTGACAGTCGACAATTGCGGATTAGTTGTTGCTGCTGCTGCTGCTGCTGATGTTGTTGTTGTTGTTGAAGACGTCGTCGTATTTGTTAGATTGTCGCAATCGAAATCAGATATTTCACTTAATGAAAATGAATTCTCAAGACTTTTCTCTCGTAAACGTCCACTCGTTGTACTATGTCGAGGAGATAACGATTGATATTCATCATTTTCTATGATTGCACTACTATCGGATTCTCGTTGTTGTTGTTGTTGTTGTTGTTTTTGTAAGAAAAACATCACACTGTCTTTATTTAACGGAGTTAATGATGATGAACGATGCTTAAATTTTCTTAAATTATCTTCATCGATAATATTCAATTGTGGACAGCTGACTGAACGAGATTTCGGTTTTGGATGCGTCGTTATAAATAGATTATCAGCAAGCATGGTATCCGATGGTGATGTTAGAAGAGTTATTTCACTGAGTTGAGGTGGTTCACTATCAATGGGTAATGTTGCCCACATGACTTCAAGAACACGTAGAGCATCATTAAATGGAAATTCACGTTTACATTCGAGTAACAACCATCGATAGGTAAAATAAAGATTAACTTTTTAAAAAAACGAAAAAGAAATATTTTCGAGAAATGAAAATCAAATCGATATGTTTTACCAGCATCACAGGATTCGAGATAATTCCAATAGACAGGATCGATTGCTTGCAGAGTAACTTTGAGATGATGAAATTTCGTTGCTATCGCCACACCATCGGTTGCAAAATTTGCTCGAATACGTTTCATTATTGAACAAAAACAAATATATGCCAATGATTCATCACGCATTACGTAAAAAATTATCGATGCATAATCATTCATTCCTTTGAAAAACACAACAAACAAATAAAGATTTCGTCTTATTTTCTTATCGAAATTCTTATCTATTGTACTAACCTTGACAATATTTGATATTCGGATGGCTGATACAATATGTCGTGAGAATATGAAATAAAGATTGAACGTTATCATAGCCTTCGCCTTCATCTCCGTAGAAACCATAAGCACGATCAGTTCGTAGAACATCTTTTTCGATTGTACGCATGATTGTCCGGGTTGTTTCATTCTGATGTTGATCGTCGAACCAACGTTTTTTCAATCTAATCAATCGAAATCTTTAGTTTTTTTTCTGTGTTCGAATTCATTTCGAAATAACAAACGTTTTGTATTTGATTTCAATACATTTCAAATAATCAATCCGTTCGAGACCGGTCATATTCAATGGAAAAATATTCAATAAATGACGCCAAACTATCTTTCGATACGATGGTTCAACTCCACCTTCATAGATCGCCTGACGTAGCTCATTCATATTGATCAAACGACCTTCATTATCAAGATATTTCTTCATATCACCATCACCGATCGGTTTCGAATGATTTCGATCCGCACTTCCATACATCCAATCTGAATTGAAATCAAAACTTCGAAAATGAAAATAAAATTCATCGAATGCATACTAATCGCTTTGTTTAAAGCTGATGCCGCTTTGCCAGCTGTTTGATTGACAGTTGCAATGATCGATCGACTATCGACATTAAACCAACGTATATTCGAATTGAAATCATTCAAACCAATGAAATCCCAATCATCAAGTACTTCGTCTTGATTTGTCACTTCATATCTCAAACGTAAATATGAACCTGGTTGAACGGTTTGTATCGATGCATCAAGATCCCAATCGGACCAAATAGCTTGCAGGTGTTCTCGTCCCGTCGTTGGACAACGATGAATAGCATGTATAGTAAAATCTGTTTTAATATTAAATGCTTGCGCTATCAAACACAGCAATGTTTGATAAGTTGTTAAACGTGGATCGATACAGAATTTCTTCGATGAACCAGGCTCATTCGTGTCATCTTTTGTACTACTGTTCGGTTTCTTCAAAAAAAAAAAGAATTATTTTAATAAGTAAATAGGTTGTTGTTTTTCTGCTTACATAAACTTTTATTCTCACAACATCCGGTTGAGCTGAGCCAATAACCGACATGGACGGTAGCGAGGTACTCGCTCGAGATGTATGCCAAGTCTGAAATGCAAAAGAAATTGTTAATATTAAAAGCATAAATCAACAAAACTCACTCTCAATGTTCGCATCATTTATGTCACTTCAACTCAATATAACGCTCTTCTATCTATCTACTTCGCACTCTTCGTGTTCTTTTATTCTTCTTCTCTAATCTATGTCAATAAACTAACGTTTTATAGTTACGCTGTCGACTGATAACTTAATCATAATAATAATAAAAAAAGAAAACGAAAGACAATTTGTGAAAAATAAAATTTATTATTTAATAATAATAAAAAAAACGAGCGAAACCACTAAACTATATAATTAATTGAAGATCACATCCATGCTGATAATTCATTTCGATTCAATTCAATAGCTTGTACATGTAAAAGTCGTTTTTGATGATGACCTAACCATTCACTCAATTGACTTTCACTCGGTATCATTGGCATAATTAAAAGATTCTCTTGATCAAATTGAATATGTAAATAATGTAAATGCGTTCGCATTTGTACGAGTAGATACGTGCCAATTGTATCGAGTTGTTCTTTAAATGTTGAATGAAATTTCATTGAAAATTTCAATGTTTGTAATTGACTAAATACTCGACTCAGATCTTTTATATGTGAACTATTTAAACGGCATAAACCCGAGATATTTAAATGATAAATTGTTCGGCAAACAGTTCGTTCTCGTAAAATATTTGTTAATATCAAACAATTCGGATCATTATCTGTTATATCAAGATATCGAAGATTTGGAAATGTATAAAATGGAAAAATTGTTTGAATTAACACGAGTGAACATTGAACATGATGAATATGTATATGTTGTAAATGTTGAGAAATCTCTCGAAAAAGACTATTTAACGAACTTGTTCGTTGAGCAAAATGATACCAAGGTGTATGCTGAAATTCGATTGATGTTAAATTACTCAATTGATTTAATTGATTATTGAGTAGAAATGCATTTGTATGATTAGGAAAACATGGATCAAGAGTCAAACGAGTTAAATTCGTGTAATCAGACTAGAAGAAAAACGAAATAAACAACTCAAACTACGATTCAAAAAATCATTTGACATACACAATTGCCGAGAATGTCTTGATTGTTAATTAAGAATAATTTCGATGAACAAAATGGTTCCGTGTAGATTATCAACGGGCAATGATTAATAAATTGATAATTTCGACAAAAAGCAAGATTGACTTGTGCTCGATGTTGCTGATAGAAATCGATTTGATAACTTTGATAAAGCAAATCAATATCAGTCTGTGAATAGATTCCATCCGTTTGCAATTGCAAATAAAGATTTAATTTACAATTCGATGATAAATTTTCCAATAGAAAACTAAGATCTCGTCCGTTGGATAATTGACACTTACTATCCAAGAGAATCAATGTCAATTCATCGAGATTTCTATTCAGAAAACTCGACATAATCGGCCATTGTTCTTGATAATTGTCAATAAAGAATTTCAAATGTTTGACAGATAAATAAGGATTGTTTAGTAATGGATTTTGATAATTGATTAGAATTTGATTAGTCAATTGACATGGATCGACAAGTATTGAACGAAGAGTTTCATTGCTACAAAGTGTTAAATGTGCAAGTGTTTGCAGGGGAAAATATTTACGAAAAATAATTTGATTGGAATGAAAATAGATCAGAAAACGATCGAGAAGATAATCGACAAGACAAATTTGACCGTCAATTAACGGTCGAACGAAGATTAACTGTTCGAAGAGATTGATTAAATATTTCAGTTGAGTTACATCGATGATCGATGAAAATAAAAATTCAATATTTGCTGAACAAGATTGATTTTGCGTGCATTGATTTGAAAGTTTCAATGAAAGACTAGATTTTGTTAAGGAAAGAAACGAATCCTTGAAAAATTCGATTAAATCTCGACGTGTCCAACAAGATAAATCGATTGTATTCAAACGAAGATGCGAGATCAATCGAGAAAAACGTTGACTCAATGGAAAAAATATTCGAAGAACGTCATCACCGGTTAAATAATCGAAGATTAAATGAAAAATTTCACAAGGAAATTGTTCGAATTGTGTTCTAAAACAAGATTCTCAGAATACAATCTAATAAAAACAAAAGAAAATCATTACGGTTCACTGGATTCATTCATTGATAATTGATAATATTCAGCAATTTATTATTATTATTATTATTATTATTATTATTTTTCTAATTCAATAAATAATATAGTCTCTGATGACCAATGCGATTGGTCGATATTTGTAACCAATGGAAAAACATTGAGTTGTAGTGCATAAGTAACTTAATGATGTTTTTTTTTAAATCGAAAACGCAAATTCTTTATGTTCGAAAATTGAATAAACATTTCTTTGTTTGTTTCGATTGTAGATCTTCGTTTGATTTGTTCCTTAGTCGCAAAAATCATTTCAAAATTCGACAATTCATAAAGATTCTTTGTATTATTTTTGTCTTTTCTTCGTTGAAACACAATATCTATTGATCAAACGAACGCAACACACATACGAATAGAGTAAAATGACAGTCAGAAATGGCTACAAAACCTATCTACATTTTGTTTTGTTTTCTTCTTCCTAGATAATCACGAAGAATTTCGTTATCTGATTACTTTTTGAAAGGAGATAAATCATGAGAATCTTTTAAAACAACAACAACAACAATAACAAGACAACAAAAGATAATTCAATAGTTTTATTTACACGCGTACAAAGCAATACGATGGCCAATGAACAAGATAAACTAAATATCGATGGAATTATTCAACGATTGCTCGAATTTCGTGGAGCTAAGCCGAACAAAAACGTACATTTAAGTGAAAATGAAGTGCGAGGTCTATGTTTGAAATCACGTGAAATCTTTCTTAGTCAACCGATTCTCCTCGAATTAGAAGCACCATTGAAAATCTGCGGTGATATCCACGGTCAATACTACGATCTCCTTCGTTTATTTGAATACGGTGGCTTTCCACCTGAATCGAATTATCTCTTTCTTGGTGATTATGTCGATCGAGGCAAACAATCGCTTGAAACTATTTGTTTATTATTGGCATATAAAATCAAATATCCGGAGAATTTCTTTCTTCTTCGTGGAAATCACGAATGTGCGTCAATCAATCGAATTTATGGATTCTATGACGAATGTAAACGACGGTATAATATCAAATTATGGAAGACATTCACTGATTGTTTCAATTGTCTGCCTGTTGCTGCGATTATCGATGAGAAGATCTTTTGTTGTCACGGCGGGCTGAGTCCCGATCTGCAATCGATGGAGCAAATTCGACGTATAATGAGACCGACGGACGTGCCTGATCAAGGTTTACTCTGTGATTTGCTATGGTCGGATCCCGATAAGGAAGTGAACGGCTGGGGAGAAAATGATCGTGGCGTTTCGTTTACATTCGGCGCTGAGATTGTGTCGAAATTTCTACATAAACATGATTTAGATCTTATTTGTCGAGCTCATCAAGTTGTTGAAGATGGTTATGAATTTTTTGCCAAACGACAATTAGTTACATTGTTTTCAGCGCCGAATTATTGCGGCGAATTCGATAATGCAGGAGCGATGATGTCTGTGGATGAAACACTTATGTGTAGTTTTCAAGTAAATCGATCGACAAATGAATTCATTTATTCTCAACAAATGAATTTTGTGTTGAATTTTAGATTTTAAAACCTTCGGAAAAGAAACCGAAAACACCGTCATTGAGTAATTCTCGGCCTGTAACACCGCCGCGTAGTGCTACTGCAGGCAATGCGGGAATGAAAGATGCCTTAGTAAAAGATGGGAAGAAAACAATGTAAACACCTGTGCAACAAACAATTTTTTTTATAGAACTCAATTTCAAATAAACAATCGTTATTGTCGCATTTTTTTTCTTGTCTTTTCGCTTATATTATTTTCCCCTACCCAACCGGTTGCATCATCTTATTTCATTATCAACAACGTAGACATCATTCGTCTTTTGTATATAATCAAAATCACCATCTACTGTCTCATTGTCTCTTATTCATACATTAATTATACCTATTATTCATATATACATATATAAATATATATATTCATAATCTTTCTGCTCTTCTTCTTCTTCTTCTTTTTCATATTGTTGTTGTAGTCTTTGTCAGTTGTTTGACGTTTTTTTTTCTTCTTCTCCTTTTGTCAAATTTGAGCTCTGTGTTTGCGTACAATCGACAACTTAATCAGTCGGTCAATTCTCTTCTTTTTTTGTGTTTCTGGTTCATATATATAGGTATATGATTTCAAATCTGTTTGATCATGTCAATCTATATGACTAGACAATATAAACAACGAGAGATGAATGTCTATGCGTCAATTACATACACAATTTTTTTCTCTTTTTTGTTCGTTCTTCTTCTTTTTTTTTCTTCATTAGATCAACTTATTGTCAGCCAGTTTCTTTTTTCTTATTGTGTGTCACTTCTATTTGAGAAGAATAAAATTAAAAAGGATTGCATGTGTATTTGTTTGCATTTGGGAACAAGATGATACTATGAAACTGATAATCAGCAAGAAAAACCAAAGAGAGAATAAATCGAAAGACTATTCGATCTTTTAGAATATAATTTGAATACGAAAAGAAAAGAAAAGATTCAGTTTTCAATGTCTTTCAACAATTGGCCATTATCATCGACGATAAATCGTCAACCTCTGTCAACAACAACAACAAATCTCAATGACAAGAATCAACAGGCTTATTATTATCAATATCATTATCACTATCCATCAATGACAATAAATGTTGCACAGTCATTTTACTATCATTATCAACCGACAATGACCATGATCGATCATCAAGTGCCATTGAATTCAAAAGAAACTAGTCAACGAAATTCCACATTGAAACTACATCGTTGTGTTGCTCTATTTCTTCATTTAATCGGTAGTGTTTTTATCAGTTGGAAATTCAAACTAAATATATAGCTGTTTGATTTTGTGTCAATAGATAATTCGTCGATATCCGATTTTTTACAACATGATAAACATTTCCGACATGCCGACAAGGTAATTTCTACCTTTCAAAATGCCATTAAAATTCGAAATCGTATTTTTATTTTCAAAGTACCTATTAGCAATGACATTAATCTATTTTTGGCGAGCAAAATTGCGTGAATATCATTTTACGAAAGCTTCATTTTATTTAGCCTTGTACGTTTTTTGTATTTTCTTCGTTTAAAAATCGTTTTTATGTATGTGTAGATGGTTGGCTCATGATTCTGTTGAAGAAGATCTAACAGCAAAATACGGTCTATTACCATGGGCACTTCAAACAGCCGATGATCGGCCGTCAGTCGATTTAAAAAATGATTTCAAACGATTTTTAACAAAGAAAAACGATCTTTGGACACGTATGGGCTTTCGAGCTCGAGTGACTAAAGACGATTGTGAACAAGTAAAACAATTAGAAATTCAATTTAGCTATCAAATTTCATTGAATTTTATTAATAAGATTATGCTTGTTCAGCCCAATCATTGGATTTGGCAACGTGAACGATCGTTTGATTATAATCAACGAATGTCAATCTTAAATCGACGACAAAAAAATGGCACATTAGATATTGAACATAGTTCGTCATCAACCATATCGATGTCACCTATCGATAATACGAAGTGAGTGAATTGATGAAAATAAACAAGGATCTCGAATTTGATCGTTCGCATTTGTTTTTAATTATTATTTTTCTCCCTGTTTCATTCCTACAGATCGATGATTATTTTCAATGCAGATAATTTCTCTTGGACAAGTGATGATGATAATGATAAAATCGACGAGATAATTCTTTTGAATTAGCGAAAAGAAAAGAAAAGAAAACATAGGACATTTTCGAATTTGTTTTTTTTATGTGTGACATTTAGAAAATGTATATTTCTCTATTTTGTTATTTATTTATTAAACCAAAAAAGAAGATGAAACAAAACATGAGCCAGTTTTTCGAGAACAATATTATTGAACAGAATTATTCATGTATCTTTTCGCTTTTTTAGTTGCAATACTGATCAACAAGGACAATCAGTTCCAATAAACATTTCAATGAATGATAATGATGATTGTTGAAGATATTTTCTTTTGTTTTCTGTTTGTGTTATAAATATTGATTTATATAATTTCAATTTCAGTTGATGAGTATATATATGCATATCAAGTCAGATGTTTTTAGTTTACACAGTTTCAAAAGTAAAAGAATAAAAAAAGATTTTAATTTTTGTTTGTTCAGTTTACATGAAGTATATTTGTGCAATAAATGTATCAGTTTATTTGTTTCCCTTTTTCTCTGCATTGTTGTTGAATAAATTGCTGTCAAATGTATTAGATAAGATGAAGAAAAAAAATTGTAAACAAATTGTGTTTTATGTTTAATGGAATAAAAAAATTGAAATTACATCGAATACATTGTTAATAAGAAAAGAAATGAAGAACAAAAAGTATTATTGTCATAGAAACTTGCATAATATGTAATGTGCACCTGTGAAGAAAAGATTGTCTACTGTGAGCATATGCGTCAATATGAATAAAACATCAGCATTAATTGCAAATTCTCGAAAACAACCATGTCGTTTATCGTATATGCTTATGGGATTTTTATTGATTTTTGCTGTTGGAAATTGTTATTATTTAGAATTATTATCTTTTATTCAACGTGTTCATATAAATTCCACGCCATCATTAACTAAATTTAATCGAGTACAGATTGAGGATACTAATGTATTTCATAATAGAAGTAAATGGGATAAATGTCGAAAGCTATGTCCTTTTTCAAGCTTATTTCTAACACGAACAGTTGAATTTAATTCAAAACATCTTATTAGACACTTTCCTGAATTTATTTGCCCTCAAAACTTTCGGAATCTTGCCGATTGGACTTATGAATGGTCTAACCAATTCAATGAATACATTCAGAGTAGTACTACCAACGGAAATAGAATTGCATCTTGTTTACCCAATGGAAGTATTATCTATGTTCGACAATGGTCAATCGATCGATTCTTTACTCAAGTTTATCCTCATTTGATAAATCGATTTGTATTAATTACTGGCGAAGGTGATAATTCAGCACCAACGCATCTCGAAATACTTGATGCACCTGATTCAAAAATCATTCATTGGTTTGGTCAAAACGGTCAATATTCACCATCGAAAACAAATAAATTCACTCATATTCCTATTGGTAATCGATTTCCTTTGTATATTCTTCATTGAAAAGATATTGTTCTAGGTATTAATTGTTATGAGATGGCTGATGCTATTCGAAAAGTTTATGCACAACAATCAAATCAAACACGACTTCCAAGTGTATTCAATGATTTTGATGAAAGAACTGGTTATATTCAATTACAAGATGCATCTCATCGTGCATTAACAACGAATATCTCTGATCAACAATTAGTTCTCATTAATTTTAATCCAGATAACGATGGAAGTGGTCTTCGCTCTCGTCTGATGAAAGAAATGTGTTCTCAAACAGTGAATCATCGATTTTCATTTGTGAAATGTATTTCAAAGTCAATTGGCGTTCAAATCGATGATCTATTCAATATCTATACAAGAAATCGTCAATATTCATTTTGGTTATCACCTCGAGGTAGTGGTCTTGATTGTCATCGAACATGGGAAGCACTCTATCTCGATATCATTCCCATCGTATGGAATAATTCATTAAATATTCTCTATGAAGAATTACCAGTTGTGGTGATTAACAATCATTTGGAACTAAATGAACAGTTTTTACGCGCAAAATTAAAAGAAATTTCAATGAAGAAACTATCGAAAGAGAAAATATATAAATATGAAAAACTACGAAATGCTTATTGGCGTCGATTGATTTTGAGTAAATCAAGACATAAAGCAGCTGAAAGTATTGAAAAACGATCGAATCTATGTTGGATGATGAAGGCGATTGGTGATTTAACGCGCATTTAATTACTTATTTATCAAATTATGAAAAAAAAGAAACAATGTAAAGAAATGAAATCAAAATAAAAATAAAACTAAAAATAAATGTCTAAGTTTTGATATCATTAGTGTCCAACAGAGTTTTATTTTGATCATTCGGGTTATCACTGGGTTTATCTAGATCGCCGTTTATTTCACCCATTTCAATATCGGCAGCTGGAGGGACTAATTGAGAAGCCGATGAGAATGACCATATCGTGTACAAAAGTGATGCTATAAACACTGATATGACAGATATAGCAACATGATAACCAAATTGTGACATTTGTGGTAAGAAGAGAATCAATATATAACGAAGCATATCGAAAAATTGATTCAATGAATTTTGCGTGCCACCAATACGACCACGAATACCTTCAGGAACACGTTCCTGTTGTAATTGATTTACAGACAAATCAGCAATCCACAATCCTATAGAAAAATATACGTTGATAGATTAATTTTAAAAAAAAATAGAAGATTTTTACCAAATCGATTCAATGTAATACCAATCACCAATAAAAGTACTGAAATTTTGTTACTCGAACAATAAAAAGGAACTGAATTGATCGCATTATTTTGTGTATTTAAATTTTCATATTGATGACATGTGCCAATAGTCAGATGTTTCACCGGAGTCAATGATGTTCCATGCACGAATAATGATAATAAACAAAAGCTTAACATTGAAAATTCAGACCAAAAACCGATGACACCTGTACGTACAAGGCCAACACGTTTGACAAATATTTGATAGAATAATGTACCAATAATACCAAGTAAGGCACCTAATCCATTTAATAAGCCCAAAACAATTTCAGATAAACCTTGTTCAATTACATAAGCTAAACAAAAAAAATCATCAAATAAATTCGATTTTGTTCGTTGACCAAACAAAATAATTTACCTCGAGTAACTGAATCAAAACTTAGAACTGTCATATAAAGTAACGCAAGTGACAGGCCTGGTAAACAAACTGTTAATGAAAAATACGTTCCTAAACCTCGAATCGAAGCAAATAATCTAGAAGAAACATTTCATAAGTTTACATTGAAAATCATTTCAAATTCTTCTCTTACTTTGTACACATATTATCTTTCTTTTTCTCTGAAACTAAATTTTATTTAATTTTTTAAAATTTATTCAGAAATCTTTTACGTTCAAGTGACGACGAATTCTTCTCGATATTTTTATTTCCTAAAGTTTCTTCTTCTAATTTATAAACATTTCCGTACAAAAATAATTCCAAAATCAATGAAACAACATTCCAAACAGCAATTAGAACAGCACTTAGCCAACGTGATGTAAATGCCATAATACCTCCAGTTAAAACAGGCGCTAAAACACCTGTTACTAAATCAATTCGACGATTCGTTGCATTTGCATCTATTGACGAATGAATAAGAATTTACGATAGAAAAAACAAATGAACAACAATTCTACCGGCTAATGCTTGTTGATCATAACCAAATAACGCAACAATCCAATCTCGTGAAATCGAAACTTTAGATGCCATACTTGCTAATGTAGCAAAAACACCAATAAAAATCAATAGACCTTTTTGATGTAATTTTAAAAAAAAAACAAAGATAAAGTTCATTGAAATCAATGTGATTTGGACTTTATATCAACCTTGTATACCGACCTTCCAATAAGTCGATAAATAAGAATGATTATACAGAGCAATGACAACTAACAGAGCCATGGTAGCAACAGATATATTTTGAATGAATAAAATTTTTCTTATTGCTATAAGAAAAAAGAAGAAGAAGAAGAGCATAATTATTATCGATTGAGACGAGGATATGATCATTACCCGATTTTCGAGGATTTCGATCGATCCAATCACCAATAGCTGTACCGAAAAGAATAACAGCTAAATTAAGTACAATTCCATTGATTGCTACCCCGAGTAAATTATCTGGATTGAGAGATATAAAATAAATGCCAACCGCAAAACTCCACATTCGATCACCCTTAAAATATGAAAAACATAAACATTGCCCCATTGAAAATTCGTCATTTCTATTTACCCAAGCAGATAAGCCCAGTGCGATATAAAGACGATGTTTGACATTTTCTAAGGGAAAAGTAATTTGTTCTTTTGAATCTTTCAAATAAATTTTGTTTTTTTACGATTTAATTTTAATTTTTTCGTTGTTTCATTATCTGCAGCATCTTCGGTTATGTCAGTATTCGACATTTTAATCTGCAAAAAGTAAACTGAAGAATAGTACGAACAAGAACAAATCTTTTTACAAGTACTTGGCGATAAGAAAAACGCGAATGTGCGAGAAAATGGTAAGCTTAACTGTGTGTTTTAAGATAAGATATGCAATTCTTTGTTTTGTTTTGATATTTATTTTACTTCGAAAATAAATAATAATTTTTATTTCTATTCTTTTTTTTTCATTCGCATGAAAGATCATTCTTCCGCATACAAAAAAAAACAAAGTAACTACAATTTTTCAATACTAGAAAAGAAAATTTGTTGATTCGTCTAATTTGATTTATTCTTCATTGTAGTCGCCGTATTTTCTTGTTTGTATGTAAAAACACGAATATCTGAATTACCGATTCCACGTTGTTTGCAAAAGATTTTAAACATACGTGCAAATGCAACTAAGATCGGCTCATCACTGGTTCGAACCAAATGAGGAAATGCTGTACGAAAATGGCTAGTTGCTTCTTCTACAAAAAACGAAAGAATTTCTTGAAAACAGAAGATTTCTCAAGCCTACCTAAATGATAGTGCGGAATTTTGGTGAATAAATGATGAATTTGATGTGTGCCGATTTGATGAATTAATGAATGGGCATGACCATAATGACGGTCGACAGTTGAAAGTTGTCCTTTAACATTATTCCATTCCGAATCAGCGTACCATGGCACATCACTAAATCAGTTAAATTCTTTATTTTCTTATATCGAATTTCAATATTGAAATGAATTACATGTCAGTATGGTGTAGCAATGTTATAATGACAATGTAACTAGCAAAGAAGAAAACAGGAATAAGATGATAGATGATTAAATTCACCAAACCAAATGAACTGGCAAGGAAATACATCAAAGATAACTTGAAAGAGAAGAAAATGATATTTAACTGATGAATAAATAAAACAAATTTACCATTCCTGCGTATGTTGTCAATGAACAGCAAACACCAAGAACGTGTCGAGTAAATAATTTTTCAAACTAGACAAAAAAAAGTAATGATTTGAAATGAATAATTATTTGATAGATGAACTCACTGGATTATAATGATCGACATTTCTTGGACAGTAGCCATATTTTAAATAATAAAACCATCCAATACCTGGTAACCATAAAAGTAATTTATCTAAATATGATGGTTCGTAAACAACATTTCGTTGAGGATAGAAGACTTCATCTTTGTCCATATTGCCCGTATTTTTATGATGATGTTTATGTGAAAGCTAACAAGAGAAGAGAATAAATATGAAATTTAGAAATTCCATTTTTTGTTTCTTACTTTCCACGTATAATACGGCGTAAATATCCAAGTGTGCAAAAGAGTTCCTAGACAAAAACAAAATTATTCATACAAAATAATAGCTCGATATGATCATATACCGAGAATATCATTCAATAGTGGATAGAAACTAAAACTTCCGTGACCACAGTCGTGTCCGAGTATGAAAAATGCTGTATAAAGTGTACCTAAAACGTAATCATTGATGTGCAAACGAAATAAGTAACGAAGAAAACGAACGAACCTTGTATATACCAATAAATTGGAAAAAGCAAAAAACCAAATTGAAATATTTTTTGTATTTGATACATTATGAAAAATGTGATGATGACGTAAATGATATCTTTAACGACATAGCTAACTGATTCTCGGACAGTTGGTCGAAAGCAATGAGCTGGTAATTTAACTTTAATTTCAGATAATGTTGGTAAACGATACGGAGCTGATTTTGAGACATTCGTATTTACCAGTTCTTGATTGATTTCTTCAATTTGTGTATTATGTCCTCCTTTGCCCATTTCTTGAATATTAATCGTCTTCTATTCTAGAACAGAATAAATGCAATTCAGACCTTCATTTCCTTTTGCATGTTTTCAGCAACAAATCATATGAGATTTAATCCGCATGAGAAATATGCATGCTGCATGTCAACTCAAAGTCCAAGTTATTTACAACCATCGTCTCATTCTCGTCTGACGATGAGAGTAGCGCTGTCGAATGTTGTCTATTTATATAATAGTTTTTCGCTGACATAAATAATTCTATTTCAAAAATATGAAATAAAATTTACAAAGAAAAACACGATATTTTATGCAGATGTCGAAGACTGATAACCAGAGGTCGCTAAGTATCATTCGTAATGGTTTTATCACGAAGTAGCATGCGTTCTATACGTGAAAGAAAAAATTGAAGTATTCACTATTTCGATTCAGTCATCGCCTCGCCACACTCGGGTTTTGTGGGGTCGGTAGAAGGTCGTTGCTGTTTTTCTGTTGCGTTGTAAAAACGAAAGTACATTCGATACGAAGAAAAAAAACATATCGAAAATGGCACCTAGTACAAAAACGTCTGACACTAGTAAACATTTTCACGATTGAATTTTAAACACAAAAAATACAATGAATTAGTTTTTTTTTCTTTAGCTCAAACACTTTCGTCAGCTAATCAGGATGAATTAGTATCTGTTTTCAATCGTTATGCTCGTCACGAACATCAGGGTCAGCGGTACATGACCCCGAATGAATTCCTTCAAGAGTATCTTGGCTATTTGAAAGGTGATAATATCGATCCAAAAACATTAGAAATTCTTGCATCCTTAGTCGATTTAAATAAAGATCAAAGTTCGTGTTTTCTAATCGATAATTTCATTTGTTGTTAATATTCATTTCAAAGGAATAACTATCAATGAATTTGTTAAATTTGAATCATTATTATTAGCACCGGATTCGTTATATCAACTAGCTTTTCATTTATTTGATCGTCAAGGTCAAGGTTTAATTACATTCGATGATTTTCAATATATTATTTCGGCAACAAAACAATTCAAAGAGTATCCATTTAATTTCGAATCGGACTTCGTTCAAATGCATTTCGGTGCTAAACGACAACGACAAATAACTTATAAAGAATTTACACAAATTCTTCTTGGTAAGCAAAATAAAAGCAAAAACATTGATTGATTGATTGATTTCGATAGATTATATTGACGAACAAACCATCCAAACATTTCGTAAATTGGATAAATCAAATCTTGGTTATATAACATTGAAAAATTTCGAAACTATTCTTCAAGAATTACGACAATATCAATTATCGGATTTTATTTCCACACATTTACAAGATATTGTCAAATTATCATCATCAGCACTTCTATCGAATCAAATCTCGTATCCATATTTTGCAGCATTTCTACAATTATTATCGAATATTGAATCAATGAGAAAAATCTATTTATCAATTATTGATAAACGTTCACATGGATATAAACTACCTGCAATAACCAAAGAAGAATTTCTTACTGAAGCTCAACATTTTCCTCGTACAACACCGTTGCAAATCGATATTTTATTTGCAATTACAAATCTATTACATAAAACCGCACAGCATACAAAAGATGTGCACAGTGATTATATTGAATTAAATGATTTCGATATTATCTCAGCGAATGAACATCTATTACCCTATCGTTTACGTTCGGAAATTGTCGATGAACATTATAAAATCGAACATCAAAGTATTTCAATGAAGCTTTTAGAAAGTGGTTATCGATTTGCACTTGGTAAATTAAACAAAAAAAATTGATTTATGAATAAATCTGCGTTTTTGATAGGCAGTATTGCTGGTGCTGTTGGTGCTACAGCTGTCTATCCAATTGATCTTGGTAGGAAATTTTGAAAACAAAAACACAAAAGAATGATTATTGTTTTAAATTCAAGTCAAAACTCGTATGCAAAATCAACGAAGTACAAGTATTGTCGGTGAACGTCTCTATCGAAATTCGATTGATTGCTTCAAGAAAGTTGTTCGACACGAAGGTGTTTTTGGTCTCTATCGAGGTAAAACATTTTCAAACGAGTTCTTTCTTTGATTTTGCTGCAATGTTGAGTTGATCTTTGTTTACAGGTTTAATTCCACAATTAGTCGGTGTTGCACCCGAAAAAGCTATTAAATTAACAGTCAATGATTTCATTCGAGATCGTTTAACTCTAGCAGATGGCACAATTCCACTTTGGGCAGAAATTGCAGCCGGTGGTTGTGCAGGAGCCTCACAAGTTACATTCACAAATCCATTAGAAATCGTTAAAATTCGTTTGCAAGTCGCTGGAGAACTTCAGTCGGTTCGTCGTCCAGCTGCGTCCGAAGTCGTACGTGAACTTGGCATTCGTGGCTTGTACAAAGGTGCACGTGCCTGTTTTCTTCGTGATATACCGTTTTCAGCTATCTATTTTCCTGTCTATGCTCATACAAAGAAACGTTTCGCTGACGAACACGGTTACAATGATCCGAAGAGTTTGTTCTTCTCGGGTTTATTAGCCGGTATACCGGCTGCTGGTCTTTGTACGCCGGCTGATGTTGTCAAAACACGTTTACAAGTTCAAGCACGAAAAGGTCAAACGAAATATAATGGTCTAGTCGATGCTTTTAGAAAAATTTATGCTGAAGAAGGTTGGACCGCGTTTTGGAAAGGTGCAGGAGCACGTATGTTTCGATCATCGCCACAATTTGGTTTTACTTTGCTTACCTATGAACTTTTACAACGAGCATTGAATATTGATTTTCAAGGCAGAAAATTAGAAGGCTCGAAACATGTTGATCAAGAACAATATTCACCTAAATCACGTGCTTCGATTTTATATTCAGCAAATCCGGATCATGTCGGAGGATTTCATTTAGCTCAAGCAACGTTTGAAGGTTCATTGATGTTGATTCAAACGAAACTTTTATCTATTTTATCGTTTGTTTAGGCATTGAAACACGGTTTGGTTTGGCTTTTCCAAAATATAAAACTTTGGCAACAACGAATGAATCTACAACAGGTGGTGTTCCTCCGTTAACTACATTACTTGGTGTGAATCCTCAACAGAATAATCCTGCCAAATAGATTTTTCCTTTTATTAAAAAAATCAAAAACATTTCCCTAGACTAGGATATTCTTGTTTTTCTTCCTTCTCTGTCATTTTCATATACTGGTGTAGGATTCTGTTGAAGGTGATATTATATGTGCTTTCTAGTTGTTGTTTTTTTCTTCTCTTTTTCTATCTCTTTGTTTATTTATATTGGGATGGTGATTTTCATTGTGCATTGAGAATGAGAGGTATAGGTTTTCTCGCAAAATCAAAAAAGAAACTCTTCTAAATCTTCGAAAATCAAGTCTTTCTTCTTCCTTTTTTTTCAAGCACTCGTTTGATTGGTGATAGCAATTCTTGTATTTTATATTTTATTTTAACACAAAAAAAAAACAAGAGAATGCATATTTCATGTGTCAACCAATTTCCTATCAACGAGAACCAAAGAAAAACATTTTTATTGAAATAAATATAAGTATTGTAGAGAAAACAAGACTAACATAATGAAATAAACAAATTTTTTGTTGTAGTTTCTTTTCAATTGTAATAGAATATAAGTACATAGGTGACGTGCACCGAATTGAATTACGAACGTAAAAACGGTGGATAGCAACGATGTTTACACACCTTTTGTTTGTTGACGATCAACCTTTGGACGAATAGGACGAATACGACGAATTGATTTTTTCTCTACGAAAGAAATCCGAGTTCGTTCCAACTGATCAGAGATCTTGCATTCCAGCATAGATTTGATCGATAATGTATCTGTTGACTAACATTATGCTTTGATTTACTCAAAATCAATCGACGCCAATAAGCATTTCGTAGTTTTTCATAATTATATATTTTCTCTTTCGATAGTTTTTTCATTGAAATTTCTTTTAATTTTGTACGTAAAAACTGTTCATTTAGTTCCGAATGATCGTTAATGACCACAATCGGTAAATCTTCATAGAGAATATTTAATGAACTACTCCATACGATGGGAATAATATCGAGATAGAGTGCTTCCCATGTTCGATGACAATCAAGACCACCACCTCGAGGTGATAACCAAAATGAATATTGACGATTTCTTGCATAGATATCAGCTAGATTCTCAATTTGAACGCCACCTAATTTTGTGTAACACGTTACATAACTAATATTTGGTTGAACTTTGTTCCTCCGATGACACATTGTTTTCCATATTTGTGATCGTATACCAGTTCTATCCGTGTTAGGAGAAAAATTAATGAGAACTAATTGTTGATCAGAGATATTCGTTGTTAATGCACGATGAGATGCATCTTGTAATTGAATATAACCAGTTCTTTCATCAAAATCATTGAATACACTTGGAAGTCGTGTTTGATTTGATTGTTGTGCATAAACTTTTCGAATAGCATCAGCCATCTCATAACAATTAATACCTAGAACAATATCTTTTCAATGAAGAATATACAAAGGAAATCGATTACCAATAGGAATATGAGTGAATTTATTTGTTTTCGATGGTGAATATTGACCGTTTTGACCAAACCAATGAATGATTTTTGAATCAGGTGCATCAAGTATTTCGAGATGCGTTGGTGCTGAATTATCACCTTCGCCAGTAATTAATACAAATCGATTTATCAAATGAGGATAAACTTGAGTAAAGAATCGATCGATTGACCATTGTCGAACATAGATAATACTTCCATGTGGAAGACATGGTGCAATTAGTTTGCCATTATTCGTTTCAGTTTCTATTTTTTCATTGAATTGATTAGGCCATTCATAGATCCAATCGGCAAGATTTCGAAAGTTTTGAGGGCAAATAAATTCAGGAAAATGTCTAATAGGACGTGATAAATTAAAATAAATTGATCGAATAGTATATGTACTGGAATAAGAACAACACTGTTCACAACTAAGTGTTTTTGCGAAAGGAAATGGTACAAATCGTTGAGGAATATGAGTGATTATGAGATATATTGCAAAAAGAATTATAAATAGTTTGAGTAATTTAGATCGTCGTTTCCTTCTTGACGTTTGAAACATATCACGACAAAATATATGGGATGTCTATTTTCGCAATAACGACACTTGACCAAAAATCACACTTGTGTATATGGGTGAGTGAACACACATTTATCGGTGTTAATATTTTCTTCGTTCTTTTGCTTCGCCATCGCCAATAACTAATCACTTACATAACATATACAATAGCTCTCATTATACATAGACTTTTCTTATTTATTCTTGTATCGTGATACAAATCGGAATGTCATTCAAATAAAAGAACTTCATTGAACATAACCAATTCTTTCATCAAAATCATTTAAAACGTATACGAGCTTTGTACAAGATACGTCAGAAGTTTCAATCTCAAGTGACGTTTCTTTTTTCTGTAGGTAGTAAACCTAAAATGTTTGTATTCATATTTATATTAAAATACAGAAGATAAAAATAAAATTTTTATTTGTTTGACTCTATTCGGTTCTATTCAAATAATAATCTTCCATAACATCGAAAAAAAAAACATTTCTCTGTCTTCATTTCTTCTTTTAGTTTCAAAACATGAATCACTATAATATGGGATTGAAAGACTGTTCTTCGAAATGAATTTTATTTTTCTTGATTAAATGCGAGTTGTTTTCGAAGCTCGATTAACTGTACCACTAGGTTTCCATGGCGCACTTGAAACACCAGCATGCATACTCGTAGATCGAAAAATACCCTAGATTAATTCGACTTATTTTCGTATATGTCTAGAAGAATTTCAGACTTTTACCTCCAACGCACTTGGCAAAGGAATTCGATTGATTGGATCAAAAGAATTTTTTGTATTCATATGAAACTAAAAAAATGCAATTGACAACGTACTTATGAATATCGATCTTTTTTAAATAAAATACTCGTGGCCACATTGTATGTTTAGTTGATTTATCGAATGTTCCACTACCAAAATTACGATAACTGTATTGAATCGGTTTCGTTATTGTTGTGGATGGTGACAGAGCGGACAATGATGGACTTCGATAGATTTGACTTGCAGCAAGACGAGTATCGACTTGAGATTTATCAGGACGTAATCTATGTTTTTAAAACACCAATTGAGTTAAATTCTTCTTTCGAAAAATGATTGTCAACTACCTCGCACCATATGCTGATGCACTTTCGCGATTTTCTGTAGAGAGATCATTCGAACCCATCAGTGCTTTTCCAGTATCATGCCAATTCTTCAATTGAGAATATTTCAAATGGATTTTTTAAAATCAATTTATCTACTTACTAAACCGGAAAATTCAACGAATGTTTTACTTCGTGTTGGATCAAAGCTTTGAAATTGTTCTAAACGTAGAAAATTCGTTTCTTTGTTTATGAATAGAAATCAACTGAGTTTACTGACCTTCAGTAAATGAACTTGTATGTCGACAGTGTTCATCTGGTAAATGACATAGAACTTCATCACGTTCGATACGTCGAATTGACGGTAAAATCGGATTGTATATTTGTTTTTTCACTGATGCTAATTTATATCTAGGCGTTTGAAATCTGAAAATAGAAATTCAAGATTAAACACCCTTGGTTACAGATCTCCGTCATTTACCCAGAGAAAGACTTTGCCGAAAGGTATCGACCTTGTGTTGCCAGATGTTGAAAATCATTCCAATCTTTCTTCAATGGATCACCGCTAAGTCTATTGAAAATAATATTTATCAATTTGAGTTCATCTTCTTACTTTGCTGTACTAATAGGTTGGTTAAAAACGAGTTCACTCATACTTCTTATTTTCTAATATTTGTTAACCGTTTGGAATGCTACGTGTAGAAATAATGATAATTTTGTATTTGTTTGAAAAAACAGGCGCCCGAGGAGAGAGAGAGAGAGAGAGAGAGAGAGGAGAAAATGAACAACAACGACAACAGTAACAACAACAACGAAAGAAACTTGATGGTTGTCTTTGTTAAATCTACATTCTCTCTCTCTCTCCATCGTCGTCTTCGAAAGGAAAAAAGTCGGTTACACTTTCTTGTTTTCTCTTCTCTTGAAAAACAAGCTACATATGAAAATAAAGTAATCAATGGGCAGAATGTAAGAATCTGACGATTTTATTGTGAAAAGAAAAAGAAAAAAAAACCAAGAAAGCATTCGCATCGCATGTTTAAGTTGTTTCAAATGAATATAGTTTTTTTTAATGCTTCTTAATTTAAAACAAACAATAAAACGAAAAAAAGCAAATATCGAAGACTAGATAGCGTGATTAAGAATCTGCTGTCGATAATTTGTCGGATTATCTAATTCGATTGAATGAAATATTGGATGAACGATATTATCTAAAGCGAAAAGAAGGGAGTATTTTGTTTGTTGTTTTTTTCAACTACTTGAAGTCGAATCAAGATGTTCGAGGGCTTGATGATTTTGAAAACAATTACAAGACTCAATGTTTTCATTGGCTGCAATTTGCACTGACGGAATAGATGGAAGAGACACATCTTTTTCGGATTTAATCGAAGAAATTTCCATAGATGATGATTCTTCGGATATATGTTCATTCGTTGTTTCATGATTCTGTTTCAAACATCGACATGAACATTGTGAACAAAGGCAAACTGAATTTCCATCATCGATTTCATCGCATTGACTGCATATACATGGAATTTCATTATCATCGATTTGATTTTCTATTTCATCAGAATTTATTTGAGTTATAGTTGAATTCGATTTCGATGGACATTCAGATGATTGTTCGTCGCAAACAATCGACATCCAATGGTCAAATAAGTCTTCGCAAAGTTCATCGGGTAAATCCTCGAAAACAAGAAAAAAACATGAACTCTGCGGCATATTTCGAATTGAATCGATACTTGTTCATTAAATTCCGTTTGCCAATCTAAATATTCGAATAGATTCTCGTCGAAAAGTTTGTTTTTCGTTTGAATTAGTTCATCGAAATGAATATCCGTTTTTTCTTCCTGAAATTTTTTTATTTTCATTTGTTTTTCTTCGTTATTTTTCTTCATCGGCACGATTTCACAAGAATCAACTTGACCTCGATAGAATTTATTATTTGTTCCAACAATCATTATTTCTTGATTAGTTGAATTTACAATTCTATTCGAAATTTTTACAGGTTTCGACTTTTTCATTGTAGTACATAGATTCGATGGATCATAACCAAGCAAATCATGAATCTAATTTGATATTGAAACAAGAAAATTCTTCGATAAATATCCTAATTACTTGCATTCGAAGTGAATTTTGCATGTAACGAAGAAAATTTAATGAGTAACCCGGAAAGAGATTTGCTGCAGCCTTTTGTGTGTTTTTTTTGAAAATAAAAGTCAATATTTAAAAAAAAAATGTTGTTGAAACTTAATTATACCCAAGCCTGTCGTCTATAGAGCGGAATGGTTCCGTAGGGTGATTGAATTAATGCTTGTTTCTGATATTTTCGTATTTGATCTAACTCGAAAGTAATATAGGGTCGTGATGTTTGCGAAGATTTCGTTGTTTTCGAAAGTATATTTTGAATATGTCGAGTATGACAATTGGACATTTTAATTAATTTGATGTTTTCTAAATGACGAGCATTTTGTTTGTTCAATTCGAGTATTTTCTTAATTTGATTATCGAAATAGATTTTCATTTGAATGAAATCAGTTTTATTCGATTTTTGATTGAGAAGATTTTTCAATGAGATTATTTGTAATTTATCTTTATCTTGTTCAGTAAAATTTCGTTGAGAATTTAATTCGAAAGTTTCAATCGAATGAAGAAGTTCATTCAAAGCATCGACATCATTTTGGCAAAGATTAAAACGTTCTCGAGCTGATAAAATTCGTTGTTTGAGTTCGAATAGATGATTTCGAAGATTCGCTAGATAATCGTCGATTTCATTTTGAAATAACGAAGAGTTAACATTCGATTGAATATGTATTGTAATTAAATATTTCATAAATTGAGTAAAATACTTTATTAAATTCTGAATATTATCTTTGAAAAATTCTTTTAATTGGTAATTATCTAAATGAATTATCAAATGTTCGAGATGATAGATATCTTGTGCCAACCGACGCCAATTGTAAATATCTGAATAACAATACCAAAGAAAGAAACGAAAAAACTTGAGTTTTTCATTCGAAAATTTCGTCACAAGACTATGATTCATTAGTTGATCATTATTGTCTTCGACATTCGTCATTGACAAATGAAAAAAAGTGCAAATCAGTTTAGTTATTTATCTATATATCTACCCGCCATTACTTTTTTCAAGAACCATTTAATTGAGTACGACATTTCACATTTCTTTTTTTTTTCTTGGTATACTTATCGTATGAAACATTTCTCTTATCGGATGGCAATTAAATGGGGCTATTTTTCATACATCCTGTGTACAGTTCTATTAGTACAAAGATGTTTTTATTTCTTTCAATATAAAGGGAGCAACGTCTTTTCTTTTTTTTTGTATCATAAAACGATCGAAAAACGTGTTTTATTCGTCGATACGCTTGATTATACCAAGGTAATAACGCATGAATAGAGTACATTCGTTTTACTAAGAAAATGTCCGCAAAAATGTAAGAATAATTGTGTCAACAGGAGAGAAAAAAAATCTTGAAGTTATTATCGCAAGATATGCTGAAGCAATGAGATATACGATGCTTTGGTATTAATAATTCTCCGTTTTTTTCTCGTCTCTTTGTTAGTCGGATATGACTCAGTAAAAAAGGAGAATTGTGTTTTTTTTCTTTTCTCAGGAGAGAGGAGACCTTATAGATGAGCTCATAGTTAATAAACAGAACAAACACAGATTACCACTCAAATAATTGACGCTAAGTGTAACATATGTTTCAATAAATGTAAGTAGTTTGCGACAATTGTTGAGCCAAAAATCTCTTGGAAAGGAGATATTATTCTTGAATGAGACACGAATCAGCATCGTGTCAGATATCAAAAGTTAATATTTACTCTTGCCTACAATTTCCATTTGATCTCATATAAACCTATTTACCGAGTTTTTTTATACTAAGAAACTGTTTTTTTTGTTAGATTGAACTGATATTATAAGGTTCAAATTCAGACTCGTTCGGACGCATTTTTTTTCTTAATTTATTCCTCTACTACATCAAGAGCTTATTATCACGTCTATTATTCTATTCCTATATATGAATTTCATCTTAGTGGATAAAATATGAATGAGAAGAAGAGTAACAGTTCTCATTTTTACGCATACAATGATTAAAGCCAAGTGGAGTTGTTCGTTTTTTTTTATTTGTCTCTATTTAGTAACAAAATACTATCGTTGAAGAGCCAATAAATTTCACTTCAATCAAACAGGTGATATGATATGATTGTAAATCGATCACATCAAACCTTTTTTTGTCTATTTCACAATCATACGGATAAAAAATGGTCTTATGCACGTGTTCTTTTTTTCTCTTCTATCACTATAACGAGCAATTTCAAACCACCGATTGAAAGAAGCTTTGTTCTCATGGAAAATAAGTAAAGTCAAATAGCGATAGACGTTCTTTTATATGAAATATTTCCTCATACACTTGTCGAACAGAATAAACTATACGATTCACCAGTCACTCTCTCGTGAAGTTGAGGTCTCGTATTTCTTTCGAATGATAAATCTACCGAAATTGAAAACGTTCTTTTTTCATACGTATAACGTGAAATTGATGAAATTTTTCCTCACCTTTTCTTATCTTATCATATACTCCGAAGAGAATTGCTAGATAAGGACGGCAAGGGCACACAATCAAACTGAGGCGTGTTTTTTTTTAATTTTTATAGACTTTGCTCTGCATGAAGAATTATTTGGTATGTTCGATTTGTCGGCGTCGTTCATTTTTAGGACGTTTGATTGTTTTATTTATTTTCATCGGAATATTTATTCAAGTACAATATCATTTATTTAATAAAAAGCCTCTGGAAACGAATTTACAGCAGGAAACAATCGAAATTAATTTACCGGTAAAAGGACGACAGTTAGCTTGTACAGGTGATCCATTAAAACTATGGTGTAAAAATGTAGTTGATTTTTGTAATTCATCGTTGTCTATTTATCAGAAATTATTTATTGTAACAAAATCGATCGTTTTACAACCGAAGTTAGCGATAGGAAAACGAACTGGCGGTGAAAATGTTCAAGATGTTCTCAATCAAGCTGAAGAAGATGAATATTTTAAATATGAAAAAAATTTTCTCCAACATTCATGTCAAATTCCTGATCTATCTAAGAATGTTCCTGTTAGCCAATTATCGAATATTTTCACGTCAATGACAACATCTAATATGTCATCATCGATTGAAATTATCAATCGAACGACAATTGCAGTTACTCGACAAGATTACGTGAATATTTATCATACAATTACTGATCTATATACATCTTATGTTCTATGTCGATTCATTCGAAAAGATCCGAAATCTGTTCAAATTCTGTTTCTTGATGCACATCCAAAAGGAAATTTAGATTTACTTTGGTCGAAAATGTTTCATTCATTTGTTCGATTAGGTCATTTGAAAAATCATTCATCGATTTTCTATAAAGAATTAATCTGGGCTCAACCACAACCAACATCTGAACTCGATCTACAACAAAATCATCGTGAATCACTAAGTTTTTTCTCTGATTTTCGTGAACATATTATTCAACAATTCGATCTTAATCCTCAATTAAATCTAGAGATAAACTGTCAAAAATTGAACATTCTCTTTCTTGTTCGACATAATTATGTTGCTCATCCACGGAATCCATCGGGAAAGATCTCTCGTCAATTAGAAAATGAACAACAAATTCTTAGCGAATTAAAAACGAAATTTTCTCAATATCCAACAATTAATTTTACATCAAATCATTTCGAAGAGATGAGTCTTCAAGAACAGCTCAATATCGTCTTAAATACTGATATTTTCATTGGAATACATGGTGCAGGATTAACACATGTTGTTTTTCAAAAATCTAATCGAGCATTAATTGAACTTGTCCCATCGTCAGCCATTGGCCACCATTTTGAACTCTTATCATCGATTAACAAAGTTCGATATCTTCGCTGTGCAATTGAAAACGGTTCACCTCAGACTACAGAGAAAATCTTCGATTGTATTCAATTAAAACTTCAAGAATTATGTCCGAATATGAATTCAATGACAATTTCAACGAACAAGACAAATACATAACATCCTTGACTTTGTTGATGCAGGGAAAAGAAATACAACAAGCTTTTTTACAGTCAGTTTTTCTATATGCAACTCTTATCTTCTGTTTTTATTGTTTATTTGTTCACTCAATAAATCAAATATTATTGAGAAATTCAATAGATTGATTTAATATGTAGACAAACTGAGTCCTAATCGAAATTGCGTACATGTTTTGATTAATTTGTAAATGAAACACTTGAAGTTTAAACGAAAAAAAGGTTAACATTCATGTTGATTTTTGCGTTTTTTTTTTGGCTACTCATTCGTCTTTCGCTTGAATAGTTTAAAATGCACGATTTCTTTTGTTTGCTCTTTGCGACATAAACTTCCAAAATTCATTCTACATATGGGTAAAACAGCTAGTAAACAATTAAACGAAAAGAAGTCTACGTAAAAAAAAAACTTGTTCTCAAACGATACAAAAATTTTTCGATTATTTAGAAATCTTCAAGCAAAATCAACATATGAACCAGCGTATGAATTAGATCGTGAACCAGTCGATCGATATAGACGATCATACAGTCCAAAGGATAATCGACTATATAATCCAAATAACAATCGACCAGTAGAATTATCATGGCTACAGCAGAATAATTATCAACACAATCATCATCATCATCATCAACATCACCATCATCATTATGTGCCTAAACAGATACCCATAGCTATTAATCGTTGGTCGAATGACGATGATGACAAACAAATGAGTAATAAAAATACGAAGACTTTCATCGACGAATATATTCGACAGTAGATTGTTATTTATCTAGTTAACAGGACTTTTTTTCTTATATAAAAAAAAAACGTTATTGATCATCAATATTTTTTTTCGCCAATGTAAATATCTTTTATTGGATTTTGTATAAACGTACTCATCCCCTCCAAAACCTATTTATCACTGTAAATATTATATTGAGTAAATTTACCTATCGTCAACAACATATTAAATGAAAATTTTCGGTTTTTTCTTTCGTTTCTTCTCCTTCTTCTTTTGGCTTTTTTTCTCTCATAAGACGATAAAATCAGTTTCGAAGGTGTACCGAAGAAAAAAAAAGCACGTATTGATGATAATCGTCGCCAACACCATCATCGATACGATACAAAAAATATCAAGTTCGAGAAAGAAAAAAAACGAAGAAAGGGAAAAAGGGAGACAGACAAGTATCAAACAGATTCTCTCGCTTTTTTTTGCTTTTTTACATATGCACGATGAAAACGCGTATCAGACTAACACAAGCAAGAAAGAAAAAAACAGCCTTTACTCGTACACATCATATATATGCAAATATACAGATAGATAGACAACCACAAGCAAAAAAAACCTGAAGAGAGTCGACGATAATGACGTTGATAGAAACATCATCAAACGAAATGTATGTGCATGCATGCACACCCACATATCATCAACGGATTCAGGCAATTGCGGCTTTATGGTCACAATCGATGACGTGTATGCTGTTCAGTTTGTCACACGTTTCTTCGTCTTTTTTTTTCTTCTTTTTTCTTATTACATATATT
>ERZ781398.861-NODE-861-length-31180-cov-4.396402_pt1 | contig 31180 bp, 30 predicted proteins | sample MGYA00433077_ERZ781398 | MGnify/ENA primary metagenome ERZ781398 (study PRJEB29847, sample SAMN06458254) | wastewater metagenome | isolation source: Wastewater bioreactor | place: South Africa: Cape Town | study: EMG produced TPA metagenomics assembly of the... | reverse complement strand
CTTTATCTCGAGGTGGTGCACTACTTGGAATTGCAGATGTTTTATCTTTCCAATAAGGATTCTCCCACGATTTATCTTGAGATTTCGCCGTACTTGAAGTCGTCGACGCTTTATCTTTCCAGTAAGGATTTTCCCACGATTTATCTTGAGATTTCGCAGTACTCGAAGTCGTCGATGTTTTATCTTTCCAGTAAGGATTCTCCCATGGTCTTTGTTGAGGCGGTGCACTACTTGGAACTGTTGGTGTTTTATCTTTCCAATACGGATTTTCCCACGATTTCTTCGTTGAATCGGAGGGTAACGATGAATCAGTAGTTTTTGCAGTAGAAGAATCCGAATTGTTTGTTTTCTGAATTGATTGTTCATTAGAGTTTTTGTCTACGGTGGACCAATAAGGATTACTCCAGGGTTTAACTTCTTTGTCGTTCGTACTCGTCAATATTTGTTGTTGGTTTAGTAGAGATGATTTGAGATCGTTATTATTCGCAGTATTTTGTTTCAACTCTGTCGAATTCGACAATATTTCTTCTGACGGATTTAATGATGTAAGAGTATTATTGTTAGCTGGATTAACATTTACTGATGAACTATCAATAGAAATCGAAATTATTTATTCATCAAACTTCAACAAATAAATATGCTCACTTGTCAACTTTCGCCGTTTGTTGTATATGATCATCATGACTTGAGTTATCTTCACGTTCACTTTCGGATTGGTCTTCATTGGTTACTGTTTTTTTTACACTTCCGTTCCCATAGATATCATCAATAGATTTAATTAATGATTCATCTTCATCGTCATCATCATCGTCATGATTGTTATCTCGAACCTCCTCTTTTGCTTTCGGACCTGAGGCATTATCTAACTTTGCTAATTTTTCTTGTTCATTATCACTTTTAACATCATGCCATGATTCATTAGTTGTTGCTTTCGATGCACCACCAGCCGAATGTGCCGATGATGATTCACCATCAGAATCCTCGTCACTTGACGAATCACGATATGGCTGACCAAGCATAATTCGTATTAGAATCGACTAACGTTGTACTATAAAACTAATAACAAATAATCTCATTTTTATTTTATACAGAAGGAAAAGAGAGGGGGAGAGAGAGAGAGAGAGCGCGAAAAAAGCACCAAAAAGAACAAAATTTGAAGGTTATATATAAAAACGTTTGCAAATCAATGTCTATCTATAACCATAAATGCATATCAACGATAAAACAAGTGATTCCCTCTTTTTTTTTCTTATACATAGCCATGAGAAAAAGAAAACGAAATCATGCATAACCAACGCACAAAATGAATATGGTAATATCTAGTCGAAACCTGCGTGATTCATCTTAATAGTCTCCTATTATTCTTAATTTGTTTTCTTATTTTCATCGGTAGTCGAAGAAAATTTTCTGTTTTTTCTTCTTTTTTATCATTATTTCACATAGTACACTCGCGTATACGTCGATCCCTTTTTTACGAATAAGAATGCTCGATAGATTTTGATCAAGGATAACTGTTTCGTTGTACAGAACGATGCATGCCGTTTTTCTTTCTTTCTTTTTCGATAAATGACGTTAGCATATCTCTTTCGCATGTTTTTTTTTTGTATTTCTACAAGTTTATAAAAATAGTTGAGTACGTGCAAATGGATTAGAAATCTTGTTCATTTGGGTCAACCTCCATCCACTCAACATAGAACTGTTATGAAATAACGTTCTCTCTCTCTTTTTTATTTCGTGGTGAATTGTCATACGAGAGATTGAGAGGTATGTATGATGTAATAGAGACAAAAGAGAGAAGAAGAAGAAGAAGAAGAAGAAAGAATTTTTTTTCTCTATATATATCACGTAATCCTAAGTCGCAGTCGATTGACAAGTTTTCATTTTCACCATTTTTATACAGTCCGTCTGTAAATGTAAATTGTCATTAGTAAAACTGCACAGACGCATATTTAATCAATGTTTCGAATGAAAAAACTTATACGAGTAAGTCGAAAACTATCGATTAATTATTGACATTAATGCTGTTGATGATGATGATGATGATGATGATTGTTGAACGTGTCAATACGAAGAAAAAAAAAACGCGATTTCTGTCGTTTTTCTTTATTTAACCTCATTGATTGTGTACAATAGGAGAAGAAAGAAAGAGGTTGATATAAAAACGGACAGGTCAACTCGATTATACTATTCTTTAAATTGTATATATCAGAGATATACAAACGACAATGCGTTTTAATCGTCTTCAACGTTTGGTGAGCATATTTAAGTCTCGATGAGTTTTGTTGTTCGAGTTGTTTTCGAAAACGAGTGACTTTTTCGTTTTGTTGTTTTCTATGTCATCTGTGTATGTACTTATTTCTTTTAGCGAGCATTTTTGCTCTGTCAAGTCGAGGTAAGACAGAGTGAATGAACAGATTTGTCTTGATTGCAAGCATGATTTGATTCGCATGAGCATCTTCAATTTATTGACGATAGTTTTCAATTGATTTTTAACAATATCTTTTTTTTTTGTTCCTATAGAATCATACTGATGATCATGTTTACACAACATATGATGAAACCTTAAACAATGATTCGGTTCTATCAAGAGATACAACAAGCCATTCAAGTAAATAGTTCTTTATTGATTCATCAGAGTTTCTATTGAGTGTGATTATTTTCATAGGTACTTCATTGAGTAATCATAGTTGGACGAGTAGTCAGAGTAATGTTTATGATCAAATCGATTGTGAATCTATTCATACAAATATAAATAATAATAATTCACCACCATATACGCCACATTCACCAATGAATGATATTAGTGAACATTATTATTATCGTTTGCCGACACCTTCATGTTTAACATCTGAACAAACAAATTCGAAAAAAGAATTACATAAAGAATTAGTTCATCGACAAAAAATGTAGTTTGATTTTGAAGAATTTTAATTGACGAAAATTCTTTTTGTTATGTTTGTTATGAAAGGGGACAACTATTACCGAAAAAACCTGAATTACTCAATGTTTTTCAGCAACGTCGAACTGAAGAAAAGAAACGTGCAGCTGAACAAATGCACGAACAAAGTAAACTCGAACAGATTCTTGCTCGACAACGTCAAAAACTCGATCAAGTAGATAAAAGAAAAAAAAACGAATGGAAAAAAACAAAATCTCTTTCATTTTTTAGTCGAATGCAATGTGTTCAATTGCGAATACTGAAAAGACACATTCAAATGAATTCGAATTTGTTTATCGTCGAATTTGTCAAACAAACCAAACCAAGGAATGATTGACTTTCGCGTTTTTTTTTCTGTTCATATTCATTTCCCTATGATATGTTTTATGTACTTTTTCTTGTTCTTTCTCTTTTCATCTGATTTCAGATAGAGAAAACACTCTTAATAATAATAATAAATAGAAACGAACACAGATCGAATTTATCATGTTGTTAGTTCCATTCGTATTCTTCACGATATTTCTTGCTCGATCAACATGTTCGTTCTCAAGGTTCCACAATGATCAAATAAGATTGCCACCATGTTCGATTTGCACAAATGTTGCTGAGGAATTTGTTGAAGTAACCGAACAGAATTCAATTTCGACATTGTCTATTTGTATTTTGTAGGGTTACAAGAAAACATCGCACAGCAATTTCGGAGGGTATGAATATCGAAATGAAAAGATAGTACATTTATGCTTTTTTTTTGTTTTCAGAGGCAATACGGATTGGGAAGAGAGAAAATTGAAAGAATATGCTAAAAGGTAGAAGGCTCTATTATATAGAATAGGTTTTTTGAAAAAGTATTGAGTATTGATTTCAGTGAAACTCGATTGATTGAGATCGTCGAAGGTGTATGCAAAAAAACTGATTCTCAAGTAAACATTTGATTGAATTCTTGTTGAGATTAGATTTGAATTGAATTTTTTTGAATAGTGTTCGACATTTATGGAAGAACACGAAGCAAAAATCGAAGATTGGTGGGAAACCGGTTCATTAGATACAATTGATAATTTCTATCAATGGTTATGTATTGATCAATTGAAACTCTGTTGTCCACAAGGTACATTTGGTAAGAATTATCGACAATGTCAACGTGGTGATAACGGTCAAATTTGTTCCGGCAATGGTGAATGTGATGTACATATAATAAAATCGTTGTGGTTTGATTTTTTTTGTATTTATATGTACATAGGGCGATGGTACACGAACGGGTAATGGTCGTTGTGTATGTAATGATGCATTTAGTGGAACAAATTGTTCAAAATGTCAAAACGGATATACAACATCGATTGATGAAGATAAACAAGTGATCTGTTCAGGTAAACATCGAACAAAAATCGATGTCAAATTCAATTTGACCTTCATTTTTTTTTATAAAAAAAGATATCGATGAATGTCAATCAAATATTTTTCTTACACCTTGTCTTTTATACAAATGTAATAATACTATTGGTGGTTACGAATGTTACGGTTTGTTAATTTTTATTTTGATATAATTAGATTTGATGTTTTTTTGTTATTTTGTTTATTCAGGTGAACCATTTTATCGTGATACGTCCAAATTGAGTTCTCTCATTATACTTATCATAACTTCATGTATTTTGTCGTACAAAGAAATGTACTATCTTGCGTCAATGACTCTTATGACAGCTAGTACTTTGATAATTCTTTTTGCAAAAAATATTTTTTAATATGTAAACCAGCCGGTTCATAGACTTTATTTAGAAAATAAATAAAAGAGAAAAGCAAAAAACAAATGTCTTTCTATGCATTTCATACCGGCTAACTAATTGGTACTTCATCGAATGTAATTTCTAATGGTACAAGATCGTTTAATTTCAAATACCAATAGACATCATTATAATAGAAATAAAATCGTTTATCAACAAAGAATGTCGCATAAATTTCGAGTAAAGCAGTTAACCAATCTTCACTTGTTGGTTTACTGCTATCGAACGATCGAAAGAAATCAACAAAATCATCGTGTAAACTTTGATTTGCTAAAATTTGATCGTATGTTCCAAGCAACTGTGGTTCATACGAATATAAATTAATACGTGTATAATTTAAGCGAACACTTGAATTGAAAGTTGCACCAAATGATTTCAAATGATCGAGACCACGAATAACAAAACTAGCACAATCGTACGAATCGAAATACATCGTAGCATTTGGACCTAAATAAAATTCGTCTTTTGAGTGCAAAAATGAAAATTATTCGATTTACTAGGATCGGAATAGACCGTCCATGTTTCGTAGAAAACACCTGTATTATTATCACTAATCGACCAATTTGCCCAGGCATTATAATTATGACCGGATATTTCTCCAACTTTTAATAACATACTCAAATCAGATGTATTGAACCAAAGAGAATCATTGATTCCTTCGTAAGTGCATAGAGCTCCTACAATGAATAATAAATCAACGAACAATATTCAATGCAAAATTATGTTTTTTTCAAAACAGTTTCTACCTTGATTACACCAGACAAATGAATTGTTTTGTAAAACATGTGGAAATGTACAATTGAATAGCTGATCTAATTCATACCTAGAAAATAAAATTTTCTATGAGAAAAAAAATATTCGATTTGCAGTTGTCATTTCTACCATTCCATAGTCCAATTTCGACCGGTAGTCTTACTATGGAAACCCAATGCATCGTGCATAACTTTCTTGAAAAGAAAAAAAACAATATTCTCTATTCATCAAAATCATGTTTCACTCACAAATTTCGCAAGAAGATCACCGAATTTAAATGACCATACTGGTTTTTTCAGTGCAAAAATCTCGATTGTATCGTTGTCAGCAGCGAAAATCATTGAATCAGTAGTTTTACCCGTCGGACAAAAAGGTACAAGACCTGCTTGACAATACGGATCATTTTCTGGGCGACTCGTTGAACGGTTATACGGAACAGGCCATTCTGTTGCATGAATAGTGAACAATTTTATTAAACCAATGAGTACAAAAAGACAAATCATAGTTGGATTCTTTATTTTTTGTGCGTTGTCAAATAAAATCGAACAGATTTACAAGACAGATTTATATCGATCGTTTGGTGTGACCAAATGCCAGCTGACACAGATGAAAAATTATCAACGCAAAACCTCTTCAATTGTTTGATTCAACAAGTTGAAATAAACATTAGCTTAGTCATTATTTAATAAGTAAATCAAATATTAGTTTACGTCTAAATATAGATTATGTCCGCGTTGATTTCTACGTAGGCGTCAGACAAATCGCCTTCATGCTAATTGATATAGAAAACGAGGTTAAGCAAGAACATAACGTTTGATATATGATTTATAGATATGAGATTTGTTTCGGATGAAAAAAAGGCCAAAGCAATGTTCGATTAACTGCTTCCGTTAAATAATGATTAACTAGGCCAAGGCTAACGGATTGTCTTTGAACTTCTTCTTTCGTTTTTTTTTGTTTTCATCAAAGAAAATCGGATTAATAGAAAAAGAAATCTCATTTTTTATATATTGTAATGCTAAGATTACTGGCACAATGAATAGATCATACAACAATGACGACAACAACACATCAAAAAGAAAACACACGGCACTATACAAAAAAAAGCGAAAAAAAAAGAGAAAGGACAAAGAAAAGGGTGCGCTCAGTTATTTGTTTGTTTTTTGTTCTTCTTTGGAATGATGAAAATTTGTTTTAGTTTGTTAACATTTTTGGTTGAGTTCAAATTTTCTAAAACGATTCATTCGTTGTTCCATGCGTGGTCGCCATTCGATAGCTACTGATGTACGATCAAGACTCAATGATGTTTGCATTTGATCATAAAAACCCATGAGTAAATATTGTCGATCGAGTTTCAAACGTGGACATGAACATTGAACATCTTTACGTGATACCCAAAGCCATTGTTCACTTTCTTGTATACGATTTAAACGATCTTTATAAACGCGAATAACTGTTAATAAATAAGATACCCATTGACCGGCATCATGTCGATTTGTAACACGAGCGTGAATTGCTTAACAAACAAATAGAAGTAAATCGATTCAGAAAATCGTTTTCACTTACTGTAATCTCGTTTACAGTATTTCTTAAAATGTAAACGTCGACTGTAATATCGACATGCACCACAATACTGTCCCATATCTATCGATGAATTGTATTCTGTGATTGGTAGCGAAGTTGTTGTAGTCGTAGTTGTTGTTGTTGTTGTTGTTGATTGATAATAAGCATATTCTTCATCGTCAGCATCCTGTTCATGATAATCATCGGCAGTTTGTTGACGATGATATGTATTATATGATATTTGTGATTGAAATTCGAATGTTTCTTTAAAAGAGAAAAGTTCGACTCATTCGTATAGTCGATTGTTAACATTTAAGTGAATTTACTTATGCACGGAGCAACAGGCGATTTTGTCTGTTGATAACCTTTCATACATCGATCGCATCGTAGACCTGTTACACCATCTTTACACGGACATTGACCAGTTGTCTGATTGCAAACTTTACCACGCGAGCCGACAGGGTGGCAATTACATTCTATTAAACAAATGGAGTCAATAATCATTTAGTCACTATATTACATGAACACATTTATCAGAAACAAGGCGGGTCAGACAATCATCTCGAGATTTATTTGTCTAACTCGAACATATAGACAGAAGAATAACAATAGTTGAGAATCGATTACTAATGACTAAAACATCTCTTCACTTATCTATTGAAAATTCGCTTCGATCAAACGAACGAATGAATCAACCAACTTTTTTGTTTCTCTTTCGAGTTTATCCTTGGCAAAATGATCAGTGTTTCCTCTTATTCTTTGTTCTAACAAGCAACAATATAAAAAAAAAAAAGAAAGCCATCAAAATGGTTTCCTCTTCTTTGATACACGTATTTCTATACATTTCCGCTTGTCAACACTCTAATACATACAATATGTACATATCATTTGACTTCATAATAGAATAGTTAAACAATAGACAAAACAATAAATTCAAATCTATCAATTTGTACTTATCACTAATGAATTACGAACAAAATGTAAAAACAAGGTTAAGAGACCAGATATTCTGACAAGGTTAGATCTAAAAAGAAGAAAGACTGTACCTTTGCAAATTTCTGGATGTGTAAGAGAAAGATTAGGATCTTGATAGTATGTTTCTTTGCAATAATTGCAATGTCGACCAGCTGTATTATGTTTACATTGAACGCAGATTCCGCCTGATTTTCGACCGGATAAGAGATAAAGTTCTTTATTAAAACGACATTGTCGAGAATGGTTATTGCAATTACAAGCTATAAAAAGAAAACAAACAAATATACGTAAATCTCCCCAAGTCAATTTATCATTCTTAAACTTGTTTAGCCTATTTAAACATGTCGAATCCTTTGATTCAATTTTAATCTTTGACATAACATGTATGTTTATGTAATTTTGCAACTTACCAATGCATTCATTTGCATCACGATGTGTTGCACGAGCCCATGGTCGATCATAGTGAAAATCTTTACATCGTTCACATTCATCACCAGCCGTATTGTGTTTACAATCGCAGACTAAACGTCCATCACTAGAAACGAAAAGACAACGATTTCTTGTTAATTATTTGATGTTGCTATGGATATATATTGCTCAATGGCTTCGAGCATTTCATTTGAAAAATGATGCGAACAAATTTTCAAGTGTTTCGATGTGAATACGAAATATGATCAATGTGAGAAATATGCATCTGATTTTTGAAGTGTATTACTATTGATGTTTATAATGACTGATCATTAAAAGAACAGAGAAAAGAATTCAATGAGTTTGTCAACTTCCGTTTGAGAGAAGAACATATCTATCGAAATTCCCAAGTGAACGATCAAAATCATTAACAATAGAAACAATTGATCATATTTATCAAGAAGAAAGATTCGTTTATGCATAAATGTCTATAGAATCGATCGATCTTTCTTCGTTCAGATCTTTTTTTTTCTGCATTGAATATTCAATTGACACTTGTTCTATGTTACATCATCGCGGTAATGGCGAAACATCTTGTTTACTCTATCGAAGACAATATATTCTTGACAGAGATATCTTTCATGTCAAGGTTATAGTCGAAGAGAAGATATGATAAGTTAGTAATACGAATAAACACACAAGACAAGAGAAAATATTGTTTGAGCTTTTTTTATTCTTCAGTGACATTTGTCTATGATGAACGAAATCTCATTTATTTGAGTAAACGTTAGAGACTAAAGAAGAAAAAGAAGAAGACCGATGATTTATTTGCCTTCCTATCCTATCATTCTTTTCCTCACCTCAACATGCATATATAAATGTGATACGTATTTGGATGAACCAAATCGAGTACATAATACGAAATGTCTGATGGATTTTTGTTGTTGTTATGCTATGTTTTACAACATCGATACTTCTCACTAGATCATAAAATAAAAAACATGTTTGCAATCAAAATTCTGCCTCGTCGATAAAATTCAATTAAATATCTTTGTTCACAATGTGTCAATCATCTCATCTTTCTTTATTTTCACGGTCAATTGATTCGATAATAAGAAATTCGATCTATTCTTAAAGATTGTTTTTCTCTTAGCAATTAGAACAAAACTTTTTCGTTTGCTTTTTCTTTTTCATACCTATTTGTGAGACATTTCGATGCATGTCCATTGCATTTACATCTTCCTCCGACAGCAAAATCAGCGATCGAATAATAATTTTTCTCTTGATTAGGCGTCATCAATACGATTTTAATATCGGTTGCTGTAACCCAATCTTGTAAAACTGGACTTGTATCAAATTCATAAGCCGATGGACGACCTTCGAGTGTACTAAATGCAATACGTGTTTCACTCATTGATGATGATTGAGATTTCATATCAATACACAAAGCTTCTTGTTCGTTTGAACGTGTAATCACTTCCATCGAACTTTTATTGAAAACTTGTTCGCAATTATTTGAATAATATTGTAATGGTATCCATGATAAACCCTTGAATACGAAAAAGAAGAAGAAGAATTCTACGATTTAGAAATCTTAAATTTCAATATGAATTCATACCATATCCATACTCTTGAAAATAGCCATCGAATCCGGTTTATTATCGGAACAAAACTGTAGACTTATATAAGTTAATTCGAATTTTTTCTTCAATGGTAAAATCAATGAAACATTTTCGCCTTGTTGAATTTCATCCGATTGCCAACATGTTAAATTATTTGGATTATTTAAATCAGTTAAATAATCAATTGAATAATTGGTCGAATCACAAATATGACAAAGATGTTTTTGTGAACAAAATTCTTTCGGTGGACTGCCGCATGTTGATGATGCAGAAATTGTTTTCTGAAAAGCAGCATTAATAAAATCGGGTATACATCGTTGGTAACGATGATGCTGATCAATACATGGATCATCATGATTCGAATTAAACATACGATACCAACGATTTGCTGTACATAATGATGTTAAATAGATGAGAAAATAGAAGAAATTAAATAAACACATTGTAAATGATTTTGTCGTTGTCGTTGATTTTTGTATGTGTGTTGTGTGTATTTGTTACATTCTGAAATTGGCAAATGAACACATATGTTTGATGAAATTTGAACAAATACGCAACTGCTTGTCTATGAAGTACTATTATTTGTATAATAGAAGAGAGAGAGAGAGAGAAAAAAATTGAATGAGTGAATGATTGATTGAAGAAAAATGAAAGAAAAGACGCGAACAAGGAATCATGATATATTGACATTCAACTTACTCGATAGTCATGTCAAAATCAAAAGGGAAGAAATAGGACAATGCTATTGCCTATTATTTATATACAAACGACAACTATAGTGATTTAATTTACTTTGATTTTTCGTAGTAGCAGAAGAAGCAATATACATATATCAACAAAAAGAAAATGAAGAACAAGGAATGATTTCTCAATGTGTATGCATATATGTGTCTCTTCTATAATCCCTTCTTGACTCTTCTCTTCTTGTTGTAGCAAGATGTGTTCATTTGCGCAAAGAGATCTTGCTTTTTCTCTCTCTTTCTTTCGATATATTTATATATGTATGACATGTTCTCTCTTTCCGGCGCGCAATACAGAGAGAGAGAGAGAAAAGAGGAGAAGAAAGAAGAGAGATGGAAGAAACGATAGCACTAGCAACGGAGACGAACGGTAGCAAAACTTCTTTCTTTTTAATTAGTTCGTTGTACGACGAGATTTTATTGATGTCTGGATGAAAATCAATCTGATTTATATATTCTCTTACCGAGAAAATAAATAATAATTTCTTTAATGTAATTTTGATTTTTATCAAAAACTCGAATATGACTATTGAAAATATATTGAATAGATCTATTGAAACTATTAACTTGTTTGCTAATCGATTTACCAGATCTCAAAAAGTTCACGACAATTAATTATGTTTTTTTCTCTCTCGTTTTGGATAGCACTTTAGTTCGATTGACTTAAGTGAACTAAGTGTCAATCTAATACTTCGCAATGATAGCCATCGTATTATTTATCAGAAACAAAAAGCCAAATCGTTGATATACTTTATTTTGTCTATGATGATAGTGATCAGAGACGAACAGAAAAAAAAACTATAGATTGTGATGAGTGATACATATAAACAGTACGGTCAAATAAAAGTATCATTTATTCATTTATGTATAAATATAAACATCGTTTATATTAGTCTGCTTTTTTGTCTATGAGGAGAGAGAATAGTTTGATTTTGTTTTTATCTTTATTCTTCTGTAGAAAAACAAAATGCTAGAAATGTTTAGGACAGGACAGTAGAAGAACAAAAAAAGTGTTTATTGGGAATTTTACTGTATGATCTACGTAAAAGGAAATGAAATTAAGAGAGATAGAAAATAAAGCAGTACTAGTCTATTTAAGTCCATGTGCTTTTTTGTATTCTTCAACACGTTTTTGATCAACGGGATAACGCATTTCTTCGATCCAATCACCGAATTTATGATCAAGTTGATGATGAACAATTGTATATGGTGTATACGATAAATCGACACCTTTTAATGGTAAATAAAGTGTTAAAGCAAAAGCTGATAACATAATACGTGAAAACCATCGAAAAACTTGAGAATTTGAATACCAAAATCTCCATGGTGTTCGATAGACTTGTCTGAAGAGAAAAAAAGCGACAAAGCTCGAAGAGTTATTCATTCTTATTTGATGATTTTACCCGAGATAATGGTAAGGTAGAACATTCTGTCGACCTTGTGATCCATAGATGATCTTCATTGTTTGAATGGCGGCAAGAGCTCGTTGACTGCTCATTGTAATTCTCTTGATCTGAAATATCGGAATTTTGAATCGAAAAAAACAAAAAGAAACTAGTTTAAGTGATCAGTTTTTCTAGTTGTTGCTGTTTTTTTTCTTCTTGAAAAAAAGGAACACGGGGAAAATAGCAAAAAAGAAAATGAGGAATCAATGGATAGGAACGATGAAGACAAAAATGAAAGAGAGAGATAGAGAGGAAATATTCGATCTTGTCTCTAACTATGAATACCAGGAAAAACACCACGATCCATTTCATCGTCCCATTTGTTGATCCATTCTTCTGGACATAAATCTTTGTAAAGATGTTTGAAATATCCACAGACTTTTTCATCATTTTTAATTTCCATACAACGATGATAATCAACATAATTAATCCAACAACGTCTGAACAATCAAAAATAGTTCATCAATGAAAACGAAATTGTTATTGATGAATTACTTGGTTTGATTCACATTTGGAAAACGTGGATCAATCGGCGCTGAACTTGCACGTTCTTTCCAATATTCTTTAAGACATTGAGCGATACCGGTTGGAAATATTGATGCCCATTTATTGTAAACACCTAGATTTTTTCGTGCCTATAGACAGATATTCGAAATTAAGGAAAGGTAAATGTGCAAACATTCGTTTGACAAACCATTTCAAAACGGTCTTCATAACTTAAACCTTGTTCGAGTGCTTCTTTATCGAGTTTAATATGAATATCTCGGCAAAGATGTGGATCGTAACGTTCTAATTTCGGATTATTTGTTAAATCCGATAGTGCTGTGAGAATGGCTGATGCCGAACTCATTTTTATTTTATTTTTAAACTAAAAATAAATCAAAAAATAATAAGAAAATCATTGTAGTACGAGAACATCTGATCAGAGGTTTATTATTTTCGTTTCGTTCTAAGCCAACAATAACCATTGAAAACTTATCCAAACCCTCGGTACATTTCTTTTTGTTTGTATACAGATGTCGCACATTGACAACGCAAGATCTTATGTTTTTTTTATTTATCAATCTTTTTATACAATAAACTGTAACGATCATGTAGACCCATGTCCGTTAGAAATCCTTGTCCATAGTCCGTATATGAACGTTCATGAATAACATGGTAGCCTTGCCGTTGAAATGCTAATTTAGAAAATAAACTTGTACAGATAACAAAAGCACCTTTGAAACCCATTTGTTTAGCTTTTTCATCGGATACTTCAATTAAACGGTTACTTAAATGCAAACCACGATAATTACTATCGACATTGATAACATCCGAATGAAAAAGTCGATCCGTTTGACATAATTCAAATAGATCATAGCCAATCATAAGATCATCAATTAATTGCATGATAAATTTTAATTTCTCGGATTCAAGATGTGGACTTGGTTGCGTTTGATTTTGTATTGATATGCCATTTAATATAACACCGATGACATGTTGATAGGAACTATTTGTGTCTAAGGCAATAAATGAACATTGATCATGAATACCTGTATCAACAAGATATTCAGCCCACGAGAGAACTTCTTGTGGAATATTGAATTTTAATCGTTCATTGATGGGTTCTTCGATGAAAAATGAACTTAATAAAAGATTAATAACCGATTGTCGATAGGCAGATGATAGTGGTAAAATTTGAATATGATCCGATGTTGACATGGAAATCAAATGAAAATAAATCAATAGATTGAGATAGTTAGTTCGATGTGAGAATAACATAAGCTGATCAATTCAATCGAAAGAATATAAATAGATTGAATATTCAATTGATTTTGACGACTTTACTCGATCAAAATCGATGTTAGAATAAAAAGCCAATCAATAAGATATAACGCTTAGTTCTATTGTCTCTCTCTTTTTTTTCTGTTATTCTTGGTAGATTGCTTCGTTTATTTATATTATTTGTCATTGTCATGCAACAATTTGCTTTCTTCTTTTAGTCGTCGAAGACCGACAGGAACAAATGTTTTCCAATGTCACGAGTTCTTCTTTGTTTTATAGAACAATAGATAATATACAAAACTATGTTTTTTTTTATTTAAGATCAATAAAATTATATCGCTGAACTATATACGTATGAAAAAAAAAACAATCGAATAATAACCGTTCCAAGACAATGACCTTTTCGTATATTTACTATTTACTTGAGAATATAAGATCATGCTTTGATCTGAAAAACTTTTTTTTTATTATCGTTTAACTAATGATTAACCTTTGTCTGTCTAGTAACATATGTGTGTTCAACTGGCGGGTAATAGTTGTCGCGAGTGAGGGGGAGAGAGAGAAAAAAAAGAACGATGCGTCATCGAATATAGACATGCATACAAGAAAGAAATAAATATATATATATATTTATGTGTGTGTGTGTGTTTGACGATGTCTCTAGCCGAGTAGTTCGGAAGAATCTAAAAGGAGGAAAAAAAAAGAAAAAAAAATGCAGGATGAAAAAGAATCTCGTAGTCATAAGAAAAATATATAACGTTGATAGAAGGCGTGTAGAACATAGTTTTGTTTTTTTTTTCTTTTGCTTGAGTGTTACTTTTTCTTTTTAACGTTTCAGATAAAAAAACACATGCGTAACACGACACACATGATGTTATTTTATATTTTTTCTATTTTCCTATATTTTCCACTGCTTAATTGTGCAACTGAAGATTCAATCAATTTACTCGTACGATCATCGGTTAATTCGACAGTTCGTCGATATTGTATCGAACTTGCTGCATTACCCAACGGTCATGTGATTGATATACCTGCATTCGGTTGGCATCAACCGTATCTTGCATCATCATCTGTCAATGCTTGTAATATATCGAGTTTAGCTGAATATTTACCAGCAAGTTTTCCTGATCGTACACTTCTTATTCTAACTGAACATCAATGTAAAATAACTGAACATGCTTGGCATGTTGAACAACGATATAAAGAAAATATTTCGCTAATGATATTAACAAATCGAACAAATGTTCATTATGAATTAACTTATAATACAACGGCAATGCCTGTTGCTATACCTGTACTCATATTTTGGTTAAATGATTTCTATCGTGTGAATCAAACCTATGGTAATATCAATGAATTACAAATGTCAATTAGTTATCCACTTGTAATGCCGAAAAAATTTCGACCAAGTATTTTATTAATGTTTGTACTTGTTTTCTTGATTTTACTCGGCGGAAATCTATGGGCAGCTGATGAATTTGTTCGGAAGATTCAAAAGCATCATAAATATACTCGAAATCTTTCAACAAATTCGAATGCAACAACAACAACAACAACAATTCAACAGCCAGATTCACCAATAAATAATAACGGTCAATCGACTGCACTGGCAACAACAACAACAACAGAAAATACAAATAATCAACGAACGAAATCAACGTCAAGCAATAATGATCCAGCATTTTTCTCGATACATTGTTGCAGCATTATACTTCTCTTAGTATTTGCTGTTGGATGGCTTTTATTGATTTATTATTTTCCTAAAGTGATGATCTATGTTCTTCAAGTTATGTTTTGTATTGGAGCATTTTCATCGATGAGTACATGTTTTGTTCGTTTGAGTTATTTCGTTCCTCGAATTCGTCGTTTTAGTATACCATCACATAGTTGTCAAAAACCATGCAAATGCACACTAGGACCATTGAATGTTTGTACTTTATGTGCGATGATTCTCTCGTTAACATTAGTTATTGTTTGGTATATTAATCGACAAGCTGATTGGGCGTGGATTTTACAAGATATACTTGGCGCAGCTGTTTGTTTAACAGTTATATCAGTTTATCGTTTAGGAAATATGCGTGTGATTACATTGATTTTACTTGGATTTTTTCTGTACGATGTTTTCTTTGTTTTTATTACGCCATACATTCCATTTTTTCAACCATCGACACAACCAACAACAACAACAACGACAACAACAACGACGACGACGACAACAGCAGTATCAACAACTGCACAAGTACCATTCGGTGTTCCGATTACTCAAATAATAGGAATACGAAAATTAACAAGAAATCCATCAGTTATGGAACAAGTTGCATTAGGTATTGGAACTGATGGTGAAGTTGTACCACTTCTATTTGTTTTGCCAATGTTTATACCTGAATCAGAAGTTGATCCCTGTCTAACAGCTAGAAGATCAATGCTTGGCTTTGGTGATGTGATTTTACCAGTAAATTAATTTTCTATTGAAAAATTCTTCTTCAAAACAAAAATTTTCTTTCTCAGGGAGTTTTATTAACATTCTGTAGAATCTTTGACATTGTTGTTGCCAATCGTTGGCCGATTTATTATATTCAATCATTAATATCCTATTTCGTCGGTTTATCACTCACACATCTCGCACTCTATTTGATGAATACAGCTCAACCTGCACTACTGTATTTAGTTCCATGTATACTTCTATCGACAATACTCACTGGTCTATGTCGTGGTGAATTAAAAGAACTCTATACAGGACGACGAATTCAAGCGCTACGAGATGGCCTAGCGAAAGATCAGAATGCAGCATTATTAGCTCATTCGGAAACATCGTTAGCTGCTGAACAAGCTACCGATCAAACACAAGATGTTGCGATTGGAATAAGTGATACTGTTAATGAAGTGGCAAATCGATGAATTTGTATTTTGTAGTTAAAAATCAAATAAATAATTTCTTTTTTGTACGGCAAAAATGAATGAAAAAAAAAGTATTCGAAGGTTTTTCTTTTCATTTCATCGTGTCAAGTTATTCGGTAGGCTTAGAAATCGATTCCATAAGAACAACAAAAAAAAAGAAAAACAATACATTTCATTGCTTGACAAAATGAAGCCTTTTTTTCCCTTCTTCGATGAGTCAAAACGGAGAGAGAGAGTCTTTTATTTTTTCTAAATATATGCACTAACGGTCAATATTTCTCGATGAATATACATCTTGTTTTGTTTGCACTCGTGTTGCTGAAATAGGAGTAGTACTCTCATGTGTATGTACGTATAGATGAGAGCACGAAACAATTGTAAGGCTTTGACAATGATGACAAAATTCATCTGGATATGCTACTTCATATGACTACCTGTCTAAGCAAACATTTGACCATCAACGAACAAAGAGAAACGAAGAGAGAAAGAGGAGAGAAAGAGAAAGAGAAAGAAAAAGAGAAGAAAAATATGAATGGTAAATAAAGAAGAGAAACATAATTTGACAACGAAAACGAACGTTTGCAATAGGCCTCATGACATGCCTCTTTTTTTCTTCGTTTCGTCGTCTTCATTTTCTTTTCTTCTCATCTGATGGTAATAGTAAGTAGTCTATTTCAATGTACACGTATTTGCTTTTCACGTCGACAACGAAAAAAAAAAATACGTCGAAAAGAAAAGAAACAGAAAAGCTTGTGCACTTTTTTTCTTCTTTTCAAAAAAAAATCGTTCGATAGCAGTGGCACATAGCAAAAAAGAAAGGGAAGACGAGTGTATGTGTATGTATGCGAGCGAAAAAAGAAAGTCGTTTTTATCTTTTGTCGTTTCGATGACTAAGCAAGAATAAAATCTGCCTTTCGGTCATAAATCGAAAGCGAACGAGGTAGAAAGAGAGATATTGTCCATTTATCCACTTTCGACAGCAACAAAAAAAAAACGAGGAGATCGTTTTGTATTGATGGTGGTCAGTCAGTCAGTCATCGTTTTCTCTCACCGTTGCTTGAGGCAACTTTTTTTTCTTCTTCGTCTTCTTCGTTTCGTACAGTATAAAAGAGGCTACACATCGACGAAAAGGTGAAATGTCGCAGAGAAAGAGAAGAAAAAGAAAAGGAGCGATATGAATTAATGCAATTATATGCATACACACATCGAACACAGAAGGAAGAGACAACACACACACACACACACATATACACTTCGACAATAGGAACATTGAACAGATTTCTAGTAGTTGAGTTCTTCTGTAGTGGATTAGCTTTATCGTGAACATTTTCAATTTGTCAATTGTTGGAGTTGTTGTTATTCAAAGAAATTGGATTATTTTGGAAAAATTGCCATTCAACCGGTTGATACTCACTGAGCGCGAATGTTCGCAGTCAATTTGTCATTAAAATCTATTGACTAGAGCACTTCGTGCTTTGGGAAGTCCGGCATTGTCGTCGATATTCGGCATGAAACCTTTTCAAACGACTTCATTAATTACTAGTTTATTTAGATTGAAAACAATAGATGAATAACAAAAAAAAAGACAATCGACTATATAATTATAAAAATTGCTTTTTTTTGCTGGATTATTGACAAAGTATAATTTCGATTGAACATCTATTCATCGTCTTTTGTTTGTTGAACAATACAATTGAAATTTTAGAATTCTTTTCATTTGTTAACGTAGATTTATGTTTTTTTTTATTTCTCGAAATAAATTTAAAAAAGAAACTACTCTTGGATTCTAAATGTACAATTCTTTTGCAAATAAACTACGGATTTGATCTATGTTTTCAAGTTGATTTGTTAATGACAACAAACAAATAAATTAATTCGTTCGTCCCTAAAATCAATAGTTGACTAGACGAACATATGTGTGACTTTTGTCTGTTTATTGTTAATTGTTTCACACGTTGTCTCTTGCTTATGAGAAACAAAAAAAAGCTTACTATACTATTGTTGAATGGTTTTTTTTTTGTCGTTTCATCTCAAAGCAAGAATTTCTCAGTACGAAATGAATGATTCCTGAGTGATGATAAGATTAGATCATACTTTCAGTTTTCTCTTTCAATGAGCTTAACAGTTCTTTTCTTTTCTTTGCTTATGTTCACTGATTAAATTGACATAGAAATTGGATCACAGATGCGCATGTTCTCATCTATTCAGCCCAGGATCGTGTATCATCATAGAAGCATTTCTTCTTCCTTTTTATATTTAATCATTTTAAAATACTGTAAATCCTTCTTTTATACATATCGTGCATATTTTATATTTATTGTTATTACAGTTAGAATATGTATCCAACACACTCGATAGTTTATTCGACACGAGAAGAACGTTTCAGTCGAAAATTTCCGTTATCAATTGTTGCAACAATTGCTGTCATACAAATGCTGACAACATTTGCTATATTTGCACTTGAAATCGGCCATAATATTCTTCATATGAAATTAACCAATTTATTTGTTGGCTTTTGGACAACAGTACCGTTTACTGTTCTTTGGATTTCGATGTTTTCTGTTGGTAGGAAAATAATTGTTGATTTTTTCTTTCGAAAGAAGAAATCTTTTCTTTGTCTTTTTTGTTCAATTTTGAATCTAGTTTGTTGTTGTCGTCGGCAAAGTTGTGCAACACATGCTGTCATACAGAATATTCTCGGATTGATTTTTGCTGGAATTTTAATTTTTATTAATTCAAATTTTATTCAACATCCAAATAAATGTTTTTTCTCGGATGGTATCTGTGGCGGACTAACATGGACAAGTTACATCACCGAACCAATCGAATGTTTAGTCGATGGTCGAGCATCAGGCTGTGGTAATGCACGAATTTCACTGATTATCGGTCAATTATTCGCCGGAATTCTTATGGCATTGAGTTGTATCATCTATTTAATTATTTATTCAGTTGTTTTCTATCGAACATCGAAAGCTAAACAATGTCCAGCAATGAAAACACCTGAAACTGCAATGAGCACTCTATATTCAACAAATTCGAAATCTATTCCCATGGCAGTGAGTCATCATCATCATCAAACATATGCCTATGCAAATCCAATGCCGATTTATCCGTCGCAAACGGGAACATTGTGTTCGGATGGAAACTATATGAACTATATCACACCGAATCCGTATTCGACTATTTATCCTTATATATCCAATGAACGATTTTAAGTTTTTTCCTAAATTATTTTATTGTCAATCCAATGGGAGTAACGAACAATTTGCTTTTCCTAACGATTTAATTGATCAAATATAGTTTCAATTCGATCTTCATCGATCATACCCGTAAAACGAGTCATTTCTTTGCCATTTTTAATTGCTAATACTATTAAAACAAGAGTAAATCAAAAATAATCTGTGTGTTTTTCTCGGCCGCTCTACCTGTTGGTACAGCTTCGATCTTATATCGAATACATAAATCACTGAATTTGTCTACATCAACTTTGGCTAATGTGATATATTGATCACCTGCTGAAATATTCACATTTCGATTATATTTTTCTAAGAGTTTCTCTAATCGAGGTTCTAAATGAAAAATAAAAATACGTACATAGGATCAATTTGTTTTAGTGATTTCTATCTAACCTAAGATTCGACATGGTCGACACCTTAAAACGAATCCATTGACTTAACATATATTCAATCATTGAAAATCCTTACCAAGTTGCTTGAAAATCAACGAGAAACAGTTTTCTACTTTCAATAACTTGTTTCTGAAAATCATCTTCATCTTGAACATAAAAACTCTCTTTCGATCGGCAGATACTCGTCATATGAATGTATCTCGAAAGATGTTTCAATTCCAAACATCGTTTCAATGTTAACAGCATATCTACAAAAAAAAACGGTTTTCAAAAACAAAACAATCTTGTTCAATAACTAATAACTAATTTTCACATATCACAAAAAAGAAATTTTGTTTTTTTCAAAGATTAGAAAATTTAAAAAAAAAATAATACTAATGACATTCAATTTGGACCTATGAGTCGATTTGAAAATGGAAGACGTTTTTTACTAACATTTGACTGTTGATTATCTGACCTGAAATTAATATTTTTTTTTGTTGGGCAAATTTTCAATAGATATGCGTTTGTTTTACTTATTGAAATCAATTTGATCGATTTCATTATCATTTGTAAACCAATTTGAAAGATCTTGTTTATAAACAAGTACAGATTTAGCTTTGTCTAATTCGAGAAAGACATTTGTAACCGGAAAGTAATGTCGTTCGAGAATATATCGAACGAAATCGATTGTATACAAACAAATTCGTTTTGAATTAACAAGACACGAATCAAGTTGATGAAATATCTCCGAATGTGATAAACGTGTGAGAGTTATCGGTTGATATTTAATCATTAAAGCCTAATGTTAAAAGAAAAAAACTCGAAGACAATCTGTTCGTTTCGAATCTTACATAATCTTCAATTGTTTGAATATTAATATTTGAATTTATGTTTTGAAGTAATGTACAAATATTAAAATCCGGTATGTAAATTTGTTCATTGTGCTGAATGAAAATAAGCGGATATTTTTGTTCGATATGAATCAATTTAACTAACAATTGTTTACAAGATCGTTTAAGAATTCTAAAGACATTAATTCTTATTTTCTCAAGTCAAACAAAACTCGTACGCACTCTCCTAATCGATAGTACAAAGCGATAACCGGATGAATATTCGGATTGGTATAATTACCATCGAATTCACGAGGTTTCTCCTCTTGATTTTGTATCATTGGTTGTGCTTTCTTTATATGAATCATGTAATCATTAACGCAAATATATTGTCCTGAATTGACAACAAATAAGTTCGTTTGATAACCACCATCATTGTCCAAGGAAAGAAATTCGATTTCAGGCAAAACTTGATCGATAACCGCAAGAAATTGATCGATTGCATCTGATGGCCATGTCGAATCGTTTTCATTCGTATTTATCGGTGCAATATGTGAGAGACGACATGTCAACGAACAAACTGGATATTCATGAAAAGATTCAATGAGAAAACGAAGACGATTGATTGGCACATATTCTTCCCATGTGCCTAAATCAACGTAGAATAAATTGACCGTTTGATCGGTAAGATCATAGTCGAGTATTTGTGAACGATTCCAAATGAGATCTTTCTCGGTCGAATTCGGATCTGCACACATAACGCAAAGATATTTGGCAATTGTTTCAATTGGAATTAAATATCGAGTTTCATTTCGAAATTCATTATAAAATTCATTGATATCTCGTTGAAAACGATCGAATTCAATAGCATTTTGTTTCAATTGAATAGTAAAACAATGCGGATTAAATGCAGCAATGATCATACATTCGCATGTTTGTTTAACAAGTTGATTTGAAATATGATATTTATATGAAAATGATTTGTTAACAATGGATTCAAGTTGATATTCGGCGAGTTTCGATGATTTATTATCGATTGTATTTTGACAGAAGAGTATCTGTTCGGTTGCACATGTGCTCGATTTTAAACATGATTTCGAACGAATTCGAGAATTGGAATAATCGAATTTCGTTTGAGAAACATTCGGATGAAACGAAACACGCGGAGGATAATTTGCTAAACGATGAGAAAACGATTGACCTAAAAACAAAAAGTAATGCAATACATGATGTTTTCTTATTTCTTTTTTTTAACCATTTCGAAATTTCAGTTGATCAGTTTGTTTAATGATATCGTTTTCATCTTTATCATCACAATCGACTAACATTCGACAAACAAGTGTGTAACCATTGCACAATTGTAGAACATAATCATTGACATAGATTATTGTTTGAAATTCGGATTTTTGTACGAATGTTTGCGCATCAAGTTGATTTCGAAAGATCACATGAACTTTACCGCTAAATGTTTGATTCGTTCGTGTTGATGTTAACATTTTGATACTCAAAATCGGATAGAATCGATTGAAAAACTCGATCAATTCATCAGGTTTAGCATCGCGTGGTAGACCATTGACAACAACTGTTTGATATAAATAAGGATTATCGAGTACACTCGGTTCTTTCAATGGTTGTCGACGTCGTCGAATGGATATCGGCCGACAAAAATCAATTTCAATAATATTCGATTTTTTCGATTGTAAAGCATTGAGTATAGTTTCATATTTATATGTTGATAATTTATTAAATTGATTCAAATGATCCAATGGTATCCAACCGTTATTATAATGTTCATATTTCGATAGATGATAATCAGTTTGAAGATTTGTTTCACTGAGATAAGTTTCAACTAGAGAAATTGTTTGTTGATTTAGTAGATTAGATGATCGACAAATCGATATTTAACTTACTCTGTTGAATTATTTTCGATTGTAGAACATCCATTTCGGCCATAAATTAAACATAGTCTTTTATTATTTTCTTTTTTTGAAAAGGATTAACAAGAGAAAAAACCAAACTATTCGAATACTGAAGTTATTTCTTCCCTTTCTTAACAACAAATATTCTTTTTTTTATTAGTCAAAACAGATCTAAAATAAAGATTCGAAACGAAAAAAAACGAAAGTAAATTCGAATGAAACACAAGAGAAGGAGAAGAACGAAACAAACAAAATCCGTCCAGTTTTTCATCTTTTTCTTTTTCTTTTTAGATTAAACACAACTAATCCAAATGAAAAATGTTCAAAGTTCTTTTTTCTGTTTTTCTTCTTCTTCTTCTTCTACCAAACGTTGATGTTGTTCATCGGAAGCTCTCGGTTGATTGCCCATGCCAAGATCTTTATTAACGAATTCTTTTCGTTGACCTTTGGGTCGCATTTGAACAGTTATACAACCGATTATATAGAACATAAATATAACAATATGACCGCAAAAATAAACACTCTTCCAATATTTCCATGTGTAATGAAAATATTTCAAAATAAAACCAATTGACATGTAATCGAACATACGTGTTCGAAACAACCATGAACATGCATCGTAAACACGAAGTAGCGGACTTGAGGGTCGAAGACGACGACGTACACCAGCTTCCATAACATTTTCAGCCATAATACATGGAGTTGTCGTCACCATACCCATATAATAACCAAGATGAATACCGTGCCAATAAGCTGAAACCGACATTGTTGCTGGATGACTAGAATAGATCAAAAGTCAAAGTTTGAACTATGATTTTGTTTGTCATACGCTATTTGTCTCCATTTAATTCGTTTGTAGACACATGTTGCCATCCAATATTGTACGGTCATATTCCAATATCGAAGTACTTCTTTAACTGTCAATGCTGATTCACATTTCCATTCGTCGATATTATGAATTGTTTCGAAATCATATTCGATCGTATTCGGAGCTTGTTCATAACTGAAATAGAATTGAAAATTTTCGTTCTTTTATTTTTTTGAAAAACAAAAAATGATTTCGTTTACGCGTGTTTCAAAGCAACGAGATCAGTCGGACCTTGACCTAAATTTGACATAATAAATAATTTCGAAAAAAATCTCTTCAATAGAACAAACCTGGCCGAGGTTTGCTCGCCAATGGGTATGCACCAAAGCCAGCTGACATACACATCGATTCGGCTAATAACCAAGCCGAATAGAATCGAAAACGAAACAATGTAAATATAAGTGGCATATAGAGTAATCGATACCAAAATGGATTGTCATAGAATTTATCATCTAATGCATCCTATATTATTTTCACACACGAGAAAAACAAAACAAAACAATGAAATCAAATTGGAATTTTGTTTTTACATTAAATGACACCATCGTTGATAGTAGAAGATAGGTGAGAATATAAATCGAACCGAATATAACACGTTTTCTCATAAATGCGAGACCATTGATATGAACTCCGTGTTTCATCTCAAGCCAGTCATGATATGTTCGATAGCGGTAATAGGGACCTATGAAATGTCAACGAATTTTTTGTTAAACGACAAGAAAAATTAAATTCTACCGGTCAGTAAACCGATATAACAAAAAGCATATTGAAAAACTCGAATAGTCGATGGTTTGATCGATAGATACGTATCTTGTAAATGTAATTTTTCACTTTCTTCAGCATTTTTTTGTGTTCGAATGGTTTTCAAACGTGTGTACGAATCGTGCCATTCAAATGCAACACCAACAAGCTACAAGCAAATGAATTTCATTCTTATTCTCCTCCTCCTCTTCGATCTTTTGTTTTACTTTCAATGTTAACATTAATTGAATAGCATTACTATGTGCAACAGGTAATCGAATAGAGAAGAGATTCGTTGTACGAAAAAATAATAAATATGAAAAACACCAAATAAATGTTGCAATATGAACATATCTTGAAAATAAATCATAGAAAAACACATGAAATAATGCGATTTAGTCAGTCTACCTTGCTGTTACACTTGCAAGAATAAGACATGTAACTGATGTAGTTATTAATGAATGTAAAATATCCCATCGACAAACGATTAACGCAAATATAAAGCCGATTAATGTCGATGAATAAGCTTTATAATTAGTTAAGCGTGAATTTTTAAAGATAAATCCTATTGGAATCGAAAGTAGAAGTAAACAGACATAGATAACTTCGTCGGACAGATACATCTTTCTTTCAAACAACCAACAGTAAATCTATTGGAGTATCAAATCTAAAAGTTTAGTCATTATATTTTGTTTTGTTTTATTATTATCAAAAAAAGGTACGTACGTATATCTATGTTAAGTTCTGCTCTGCTAAACCAAACCTATTAACCTATTCGATAGAATAGAACGAACCAATTAGATTTATTTTTAATATGTATGTATTTGAACAGAAAAGATGGAGGCACCAGTAGATAAGCAAACTCTCTTCTTTCGCGCAAATAAAGAATTATGTTTTAATGTTTTCATTTTTATATCGTTCGAGTCAAGATTTCATGTTGAGTTTAATTATATTTCTCCTAAGATTTTCTAAAAAGTTCTTCAAATTTTTTCGATTAGAAAATGTTTGCTAAACAACACGACTGATTAATTTTCACTCTCATCAGCGGTTAAAGAATAGAAGATTGAAGAGATTTCTTCTATTCCAATCAAGCAGAATATAGTAGATAGAAATAATCTTGAAAAACTACGTATATATGCAAGTAGTTTGGCAATAGTGTGCTGTTTCTCATAGCATTTGTTAGTCATCTGAAATCATCATCGTTTTTCTTTCTTCATCTCTCGTAGGTCGTTTTTTTCCTGTTGCTGCTGCTTCTTCTTTTTTTTCTGCCTAGAGAAAAACTGGATCACGAGAGAAGGGAAGTTTTTCTTTAACAAATAGAGTAAGGAAAAAAAAACGCAATTTACACCACATAGGACTTTTTATTTTTCTGCTTAGTCAGTAATGATTTATCAACAGTTAATGTCAGCGAGTATTATTTTTATGAGTTTTTTTCTTCAATCAATTTTAACTATATCTGATCAAGAGTTATATATTAACATTGAACAAGAAACAAATGAAACAATTTTTCTAAACTATAATCTAACTACTAATTATTCTTATTATCTAACATTTCGTTTATTTGGTCATGAACAAACTAAATACGGTCCCTATTTACCAGTAAATCGTTCAATTGAACATACAATTCCCATTCAATCTCGGTCAAACATCTTAAATGACATCACTCCATTATTTATAATTTGTTTTCATTTTTTTATTTCATTAAATAATCTTCATATACAATGCAAAGATATTCGTTCGGTGAAACAACAATTTGATGATGAATCCACTGATTTTCTTCCATCATATAATCCACTATTTGTTCCTATGATGTATGCATTGAGCGTCCTTATGTTACTACCAGTTATTATTCAAAATCATCGTCATCGACAACTACAATCTGTACGTCGACGAAAACAAATCCGTCAACTATCTGTATCGATTGCACAAGACAAACAAAATCCCAAACGAAATTTCGCTCAACGTATGTTATCATATTTTAGTGAGAACGAAAATCTAAATTATTCATCGATGCCAAGCAATATCGAATTACAATCGATGCCATCAACAAAAACTTTACATGATGTTATTGACGATAATCCCAATCCAACAAATGTCACATTTACTCTCGAACATAGTCCATCGTTTCAACATCAATATGATGATTTAGATTTAAATCAACAGTCGAATATGGATGCACATGATTGTATTGCACATTTATTAGATAATACACCTTGGAATGGAACTCATTCCGATCAACCATTGCATCGAAGTCATTCGATACGTTCAGTGATTCGTGATTGTGCAGTGGCGATTAAAGAACAACATCTACCAACGACAATAATAACATTTCATGATGATCAACAAAAACCGAATTCAACAGTTTATTTTGATCTTCATCAAGTCAATCGAGCTTTTGTAGAATCGGATGTTTAGATTTTTCTTTAGCTATTATTCGAAATACGAGAAAAAGAAAAATATTTGTGAATAAAAAAAAACGAAATTCAAAATAGATCAATTTGTTTCTAGTCGATATTAAGAACAACAACAACAAAATAAACGACGAATACTAAAACCTTCATTCTTTTCGATTAATACTGAATTAGCTTGAGGTTGATTTTGTGCGATATTTTGAATGTCACTCGGAGGTAATGTTCGTTCATTGTAATTATACGCGAAATTATCTCGAACAGGTCGATGTGATTGAAGCTAAATGAGAAAATCAATTTCCGATCAACGAAAATTTTGAGATTTACAATTTTCGGATTATGTTGTCGAACAAGATCGGATGCAATTTGTTCGAATAGTTCATTGATATTCTCTCCGGTTTTACAACTTGTTTCGTAATAGATCATACTATTTCGTAAGGCGAACTGAAACAAAAAACGAGCATTTTTTAAAACAAAAAATTTCGAAAAGTTTACTCGACGACCATCGTCTTCATCGACGGCACGATGTTCAACAAGATCGATCTTATTTGCAACTAAATATCGACGTTCAGTGTCTAATTTCGCCTAGGAAATGAATTTTCGAAAAATAAATTCGAAGTTTTCGTTTGTATCGAACGAACTTGTTCAATAAAATGATTGAATTGTTCGATTAAACGAAATGTCTCTCTATTCGTCACATCATAAACAAGTATAAATGCTTTTGTCGATGCATAATAACTTTTCCCGATAGTTCGAAAGTTTTTCTGACCTGCTGTATCCCTAGAAAATTCATTTTTTTTATTCTCATTCAATCGAATTATCTCATCTTACCAAACATGTAAATTAACATGTGCTTGTTCAACGGGAATAATTGTCTGTACAAAATCAACTCCTAGAAAAAGAAAAATGGACGAAATTATTTGATCAATTTTTCTGTTTTTGTTGTTGTCTTTTCAAACCAATAGTCGATCCAATATCAGGTCGAAAAGCATTGCCAGCTATATGCCGTTGAATCGATGTTTTTCCTACGAGAGTATCACCGAGTAATAGAACTTTGTATTTAACATCATACGATGTTAGATTGGCTTCGTTTGTCGACATTAGTTTTTGATTACTAAATACACAGTAAAAACCGTCAAGACTTTCGTATGAAAAGAAAAGGAAAAAAACTAAGATATGACATAAGAGAGACAGATATGATAATGATAATAAAAATAAATAGAGAAAGAAAATAACATCGGCAAATCCACCTGATCTTTCGTATTGAACAAAATGATGTTTTAGCATGATAATCAATGACAAAACCAGCATTATCATAGGCAATTGTATTGAAAACCATGATTGTTCGGTTGTTGTTATTATTATTGGATTTTTTCTTATAAATACATCAGATGCATTACATTGTATTCAGATATTTGATGAGAAGCAAAAGAAGAATGGATGATACATTCTTATCTCTATGAGTGCGTCTCTCTCTCTCTCTCTCTTTTTCATATCTGTACATAGTCAAATTTGAAGACGAGAACAATAAATACATCAAAGTCTAGACAAGCAATACATACTTCGTTATATTCTTTGGCGCCATTTGATGATTTTTATACGAATGAATTCGAAAAAAGAAGAATTCAATATGTAAGATCAAATTTCATATATACAATAGAACAGACAAAAAAAGTCAAATCATAAAATATTTCTCGTTTAGAGAGAAACTATGTACGTGCGTTTGATACATTTCTTCTCTCTCTCTTTTTTTGTTTAAAATGATAATTTAACTCTGAAATTGAGACCATGAATGACCTTCAATTTAATTTTTTTTAAAAAAATGAGCGATTTATATTCCTTAGTAACGTTATTTTATTAAAACTAAACATTTCTCTCTCATTCATCTATTATTTATTCATTTGAATTTTTATCAAAAACAAAGAATGAAATCAAGTATCATTGATCCAACATATCCAGCTGTTTATTCGAATTTTAATCGAGCGAAAACATTCATCTATTTTAGTCTTCGACAATTTGTGATTTTCATAACCATCTACGATCTTATATTTTCATTGTTAGGCACTTGTTTTGGTTCAATCTATATTTTCATTGATTATCTCAGTCGAATTGAATTTTCTCGAAATTGGAATTTAATTCAATATGTCATTCATATACCCGTTGGAATCTTTGTCGATAGTCGAGTTATTTTCCATTCATCATGGACACTTGATTTCATGTCAAAATATGCAATGAGTATTCTCTATTCACATTTATTTTTAAATCTTTTACTATTATTTTGCTCATGGAATATGTATTATGCTATTCAAAATCATAAACCAACTCGTGGTATGAGAATAAAACTATCGATTAATTATTTGAGATTTTCATTTTAGCAATATGTTATTTCATCAGCAAGACGGCGTATTTTGTTCATACGAGTACGATTTTCATTCAATGGATTACGAATCGAAATGAACAAGATTTGCGAACGTATGAATTTGAATTTAAAAGAAAACAATAAGATTTGATTTCGTTCTTCTTCTTCTAAATAGTATTCAAATCTTCTATGGCGATGGTAAATGGGGATTTTTAACAGCGGAATTGAATGTATTTTGTTTGATATTATTGGATTTTCTTTGGAAAACAACGACATTAATAATTTCTTTTCGTTCAATACAATATCTACGTGATTATCGTCTTCGAAATGAACATGATTCAGATAAAAATTCATCGTCGACACTTGTTGTTATAGAAGTCAATGGAAATAATAAATGCTTAAATATTTAGAAGTTTTGTTTGTTTGCAAAATAAATCTATTTGTCGAAGATGATGATCCATTCATCTGTCAAGTCAAAAGAAGAAAGAAAATAGATTTTTATCGGGTCTCTTCTTCTTGTTCTTGTTCTTCCATGTCGTCTGTTCTTTTTCTCTGTTATTTGAAAGAAAAATTCGACTAATTAAATTAGTCTATCTTGCATAGATGATGGGTACTGTGCTAGTAGAAAATCAATTTGTATTTTTCTCATCGACATAAATTCGATCAATCGGGCAAAAGAGCGAGAGAGAGAGAGAGAGAAACTCTTTGACGATAGTTTTCTGTTGTTACAAATTCGACAGTGAACTCAATAGAAATATTGATGTATATTTGCAACCGATTAAACAAACTATAAGTCTTGTACTTACATAAAAATGACAGGTATGAGTTTCTTTATTTTTGAATAGAACGAGAATAAAATTGAACTAATTTGTTTTGGAAAAAAGACACGAAAGAGAGAGAGAGAGAAAGTAAATAGTATTTTTTTTTCTTTTCTATAGTAATTACACCGAATAAAGTAGGAGAAAAGAAACACATATCCAACGACAAGCAAATGTTAGTCACTTATTGAACGAATTTCATTTCCTAATTGTTTCTCGAATGCGCGTAACGGCTTCCGTTTGTGATCAGTCATGAGTTCTCGTTTTGCTAAGGGAAGAATAGAGTGAAATGACTAACGTTGACTCAAAATACATCATTGATCAATTTTGTTCAACAAAAAGAAGAAGAAAAAACTAGAAAACGACACATCATTATTCACACGCATTTATAAAGATGATTATCGAATCGATCTTTAGCTTGAACGAATGATGATGATGATGTTGACGACGACGTACAATGTCAATATCTTGATGTCGTGAGCTACAAACATTTTTTCTTCTCGTTTTTTCTTCTTCTTCTTCTTCTTTTTGGTTTTACATACAAATTAATTCTTTCTTGTATGCGTTCATTCTTTTCTACAGTAGTCGACAATGCAATGATGATTTTCCCTGTTCTCTCTCTCTCTCTCATTTTTTTACTATTCACATTAGTATTTTTTGCCTTTTCTGCCTATCATATTAAAAAATTGCAAGTACAGTAAAACCTCTCTATAGTGAACACTAATGGGACCGTCAAAAAAGCGTTC
>ERZ781398.860-NODE-860-length-31182-cov-4.335657_pt1 | contig 31182 bp, 40 predicted proteins | sample MGYA00433077_ERZ781398 | MGnify/ENA primary metagenome ERZ781398 (study PRJEB29847, sample SAMN06458254) | wastewater metagenome | isolation source: Wastewater bioreactor | place: South Africa: Cape Town | study: EMG produced TPA metagenomics assembly of the... | reverse complement strand
TATAAAAATTTCAATGGGCAATTGCCCATTTGCCTCCCCCTTGATTGCGCCACTGAGAAATTCTAATAAAAATTGGTCTTAAAGGTTCAAATAAAGGTTTTGTAGCAATATTATTATTATTATCCATATTTCGACGCGTAATTTCGTTTAATTAAAGTGACGAAAAATCACAACATATAGCTTCATTTTCCAATAGCATTCAACCGAATCAATTCTTTTTGTTTTCACTAATTAACCGTTTTTATTGCTAAGGAAGATTTTGATCCTTGAAAATCATTCCTCAGATTAGTTTTTTCATCTTTTTTTTCTTTGATTGATCATGTTGAAAGGTGTTTTGTCAGTTTTTTTGATTGAAAAGTCAATAAAATATGTAGATAAGGTTTTGAGTAGGGAATGGAGGAGGTTAAGGAATCAATTTGTATGGTCGAAGAAAAGAACCGATAAGAAGAGTTATGTTTATTATTTATTTATTTTTGCGTGCTTTTTCTTAATTCATCTTATGGTTGCGACATTCAATGTTTAAGAAAAAGATTTTGTTAAATATTCGTAATGGAAGACAAAATGATATCAATTCGACAGGATTTAAGAAAATTTCGAAACGAACTTGAAAATGATTTTGAAGAATTTCAATCGAAATTAAATTTAACTCGTAAACATGTTGGATATTTTATTGATCAACAAATCGAATATTTAAAACGATTTGAAAATGAAATCAATGAAGATTTGAATTATCTCGAACGACAAAATGAGAAAACATGTGAAGATAATAAATACGAATTCGATCGATTATGTTTGGCAATCAATCAAAATGATCAAAATTTGACTCTCGTTCAACAATTATTAACAGATTTTCAAACGAAATTTCATCTTCGACCGAAAATGATTCAATCGATTCCTCAATTTCAATTCAAAGATATTCACATCGATGATTTTATTATCAAACAATCTGATTCGAATTCATCAAATCAAAGTTTTAGTGAAAAATCTCAATCCCCATTGACGATGTCAATTGTCGATAAACTCGTTTATAAACACAATCGAAAACCTCGATCGATTTGTTTGAATGTCGATGAAAATTATTTTCTAATTTATTCGTTTCATTTCAATGAATTCGAATGTTTGCTCATTGAAAATCAAGAATTAATCTCGATAAAAGCTTTGTCAAATGAAACGATATTTAGTCTCGGTTATTCTCGTTCATTGCATTTATTTTATTGTTCAATTCGACAAACGAATCGGCTGGTTTTTTTTCGAATTAATTTCGAAAAACAACAGATTGTAATCGAAAACGACATTGAATTGATTGATAAAGATCAATTTTTTATAAATATTCATGTTTATGATCGATGTATTTATTATTTATATTTAACATCGACCAATGATGTTTATTTTGCTCAATTTGATTTCGACAAATCGTCGTTGATTTCAACGATGAGAATTCCAAATTGTGTCTATGAAAATCAACAAAAATATTTCATTAAAATTCTTGATTTTTCAGTTGATGATTCGTTGATTTGTTTTTTAATTCAATTGAAATCTGAAAATCGAAGTCAAATTCATGTTTATAATCGTCAATCGATGACGAAAATTCATTCATTCGATCTTATTGATGCTATCAAACCGATTTCAATCATTTCTTCGTTTTTCAAGTAAAACAAATCTCTTCTTGTTTTTGATTTGATTTGAAAATGAATTTGTTTTGTTTTGTTTTGTAGACAATCGAAAGATGTCGAAAGTGACCGAATGTTTTACATAAACGATCCCGATGGTCGTTTAATTCATTGTTGTAATCATCAACGATATTTATTTGTTAATCATTTGCCGAATTTTGGTATTTGTTCGTTTGAAAATGGAGATCTTGTTGTTATTTCAATCAAAGACATTCTTCTTTTGCATTGACCTGATGATTTTCAGCGCCCTCTTTTTCTCTTTTTTTCTTTTTGTCTTATCGATAATAATGAAAATGTTTCTTTTGAGAAATAGGAAAGTTTCGACGACTTTATTATTTAATAAACGAACGAAAACAATGTTGAACTTCGAAAGTTTAAATAAAGATTTGAAAGAATTTGTTCATCCGTTTGTTGTTGGAGAAGTTTTTGATGGAAATGGTTTGAAACCTAAAACATTAATTGAATTAACAATGATGCAATTGAGTGGATCGATTCGTTCCAAAGACAAATGGTTCGAGAAAATCAACGATCCAACGATTGTCAACAAATGGAAACAAGAAGCTCAACAAGACAATCGATTGACATCAAAACAAATTGATTACGTTTTCGATGAACTCAAATATTATGATTCCATTCGAAATGGATCCATTGAAATGTCAACTGTCGATTCAATTTGGCAATCGGATCAATTGATTTCCAATGAACTTCGACAATCACTCGTTGATTTCGTTGCAATTCTTGAAAATATTCCTGAAAAAGATCGAGATTGGCATCCAAATACAAATGAACAAGTTTTAGATTTAGTTCATCCATCGTTATTTCCCTACGTTAATCAAATGACACGAGTTACTCAACAAGTTATTCCTCTCGATCAAACTTTAGAATCGATTGGACAAGGTCAACCCATCGATCTCTTTTCCAATTCAATTCAAAATAATTATTCTCAATCAAAGATTTATCAATGGTTACCTGCAGAATTTCACATTGATGAAAATGGACAAGTTACAATTGAATCCTATATAAATAATTTACATCCCCAACAACATCAACAACTTTATTCAATCATTGAACAAATCTTTTCGTGTTTTGTTCCATTATTTAATCAACTTCTCACTGATTTACTTTCGATTCGAGAGAAACCCAATCGAATATCAGTTGATCCATATAATTGGTATGACACTTCCAATGAACCTCAATATTCATCAGACAACGAACAATTCGATGATATCTATCACAATTATCTCGAACAACGACCATTGATTCTGCCCGATGCACCAACATTTCAAATGCCAACAATCGATTCAACGAAAAAGGTCGATTTGAAAGGACGACAATTACAAGTGATCGTTAAATTAGCCAATATCATTTTGACACCTTCAAATCCAACGTATGCAGGTGGTGTTTGGCATGTCGAAGGAATGGAAAATGAACATATTGTTGCAACAGGAATTTATTATTATGATAATTCAAATGTCACTGATGCCAATTTACAATTTCGAACAACTGTTTCCGAACCAGATTACGAACAAAATGATGATCGAGGTGTGAGACTTGTTTATGGTTTAACCAATGATGGACCTTTGAATCAATATCTTGGACAAATAGAAACGAAACAACATCGATGTTTAGTTTTTCCCAATATTTATCAACATCGTCTTGATTCATTTCAACTTTTAGATCGAACTCATCAAGGTCAACGAAAGATTCTTGTTTTCTTTTTAGTTGATCCTTCGAAAAGAATTCTTTCGACTGGCAATGTTCCACCACAACAATCTCATTGGCTCAATTCATTTGTTCATTCAATTTCTCCATTTCAACAATTACCAACTATTGTTAACGAGAAAATCGATAGTTATCAACAATTTCCAATGGATCTTCAACAAGCAAAACAACATAGAGATAAACTTATGTTCGAAAGAAAATTTTTTATTCAACAAAATAATGAATTCTTCTTCGAAAGACCTTTTTCTCTTTGTGAACATTAACAATTATTTCCTTTTTTTTTAAAAGAAAAGAAAAAAAAAGAATTAAATCCGAACTCCCAGATTTGAACTGGGGACCTATAGGTTTCTATGGTTTTTTTGATCCGTTACAGCCTACCGCTCTACCGACTGAGCTAAGTTCGGATATGTCAATAATTATTCTTTTCTTCTCGTCATTCCGATCGAATCGATTTTGTTTTGTTTGAAAAAGAAGACAAAATCAATGTGAAAATAAATCCCACGATAACATTCGCACTTTTCATGAGAACAAAAACAAATCTGTTTTTTTTTTATCTTCGATGCTGAAAATAAATAGAATCATCAAGACAAAATATCGAACATTTTCTATTCGATTGAGAAACGAAGAAGACAAAGAATGTTGTTCTCGTTGTTTCTATTGAGTTTATTGTTGAATGTGAGTGTTAGTGTTGTTTATCGTCCGGCTGTGTTGATGCATGGCATCACTTCGAATGCAGCAGGAATGGACGATGTTGCTCAATGGATTCGATCAACTTTCGATGGAATTTATGTTGTTTCAATTGAAATTGGCAATGGCAAATTCGATTCATATTCAATGTCGATCGATAAACAAATCGAATTGTTTTGTAAAACAGTTGAGAGTGATTTACAACTTCGACAAGGTTTCAATTTACTTGGTTATTCTCAAGGAAGTATTATTGTTCGTGGAGCTGTTCAACGATGTTCATTGCCCGTCTTCAATTTAATTACACTCAGCGGAATTCATCAAGGCATCTTCGGTGTTCCTTTTCTCACTCAAATTCCTGAACAATATCGAGATTTAATCACTAAATATGCTTATGAACCAGGTGTTCAAGAATTAGTCAGTCCAGCAAGTTATTGGCGAGATCCCTATCAATTAGCTCGTTATTCGTATGCATGCAAATTCTTACCTGATATTAATAATGAACTTGTTCCTAAAAATGAAATCTATCGAACGAATATGTTGAAATTGAATTCATTTGTGATGACTTATTCAGATATCGATGAAGTCATTCAACCGAGAGAATCAGGACTCTTTCTTGGCTATCAAAATCATACTCTCGATGTCGAAACAAGAAACATGTCAAGACAATTTACTGAAGATCTTCTCGGACTACGAACTTTGAATGAACAAGGACGATTGTTTACATTTACTTCACATTGTAAACATCAAGATGTTACACATGAACCCAACAAACAATTCTTTTTCGAAAATATTATTCACTTTTTCAATAATACTTTTGCTTAAGTCTCCGAACAGTGAATAAAATAATTGAAAATCCGTTAATTAATAATAATGAACGCCCTTTTCAATGTCAAATAGGAAGTCGAAAACAAGACGATACGCTTCATTTGATTTGATATGCCAACAAGTAACATTTAATTATACGAACATATTTTGAAGAAGAAGAGAAAAAAAACGTGAATTCGATTAGTTGAAGAAGTACGAAAGTTCGGTTTCTTTGTGTTGATTATCGATTTGTGCTTGTTGGTTGAGTTGTTCGATAGGTGAAATAAAAAAAAAAGAAAAGAAAAGAAAAGGTAATTTTTTGTTACTGAACCGTCGTTCGTAATCTAAACTGTAAAAGGAAGTTGTTGAAGCGTATCGAATCGGTAAACAACGATTGATGAAGGTGAATCATTTTGATTTCCTCTCCGACGAGATTTTATCGGTTTATAATTTTATTATTGGAAGTTTTCCCACTGATTGATTTTTCTTTTTACGTCTCATTAGTTGAGAATAGACACGCGACTAAACTAGGTTGATCACTTTCGCATTAATACATATCGAACGTATTCAAATCAGGTAAAACACGTGTTTCTACTCGTTTTTTTTTTCGCTTCGTCTTTTTTTTCTTCTTTTCTCTTTTTGGTTAAATGCGCAAATATCGATATAATAATAATAAGACATATCATTTGTTAACAATAAAAATGTATCTCTTTCGATTGAGGTAAGATACTTTTGCTCTTTACAAGAGCATTTCATTTTTTTTTGTTGTTGTTACTCTTTGATTTGAAGTCGATGTGATCAATTTAGATCGAGAATTTATCTGCTGATATTGATCACATTATTTAATTTTATCTTTGGTTTATTTTTAATTTCATCTGTGATTTCGTTTGTTGAGAAAACTCCCAATGAAGCTCATACTGTTGTCGATCCTATCGAGTAAACAGATTTGTCTTTTTCGTTTTTCAATTCAATTTCGATTGTTGTTTTTGTTGTTGTTGAATAGAGAAGTGAAAGGCGAAGCAGTTGAAGTTGAACCATTGATCGACGATGATTCAGTTGAACCAGTCCAAACAACTAAACTTAGTTTTGATTATTATTTTCGAATTGATTATTCAATTATTCAATCATCTTGTCGGTCGATGTCGTTATTAAATATGTCAGCACATCATGATTATGTCAAATTATTTGTAAGACAAACGTTTTTTGGTTGTGTCTACAATTGAAACAATTTTGATTTGTTTTAGACACTTGAGAAAATGCTTTTTCTGATTCGACCCAATCAAACATTTGATATTCATATTCTTTCATTGAATTTAATTTTACTTCGAACAGATAATAAAAATGCACCGAAGTAATTCTTTCGATTTAGTTTTGTCAATTGAAAGGTTGATTTAATGTTTATTGATTTTCAGTATATTCAGTCGAAATTCTCGTTCGTTGTGTGATTATTTAGTTGAATTACACATTGGTTTTTCATTCGATAATAGTTGTAAATCAGCTTGTGCGAGTGAATATATTCGTCGTTTAACATTGAATAGTCGTCCATTTGGTGATCCCATTCAACCGACTTTAGTCTTAGATTTAAATTATTCTTATGATTTACCAGTTAAATTTACAATCAATCGAATGTTACTATGTAAAATTCAAATCGAAAAAAAGTGATTTTGTGTTGAATTGTTTGTTTAGATCGTTCGACAAAATATTTTGATAAATCCGTGAATATTCGTTCGTTATCGTCGAGTCGTTATGTATCAGCATTGATTTTAGATGCATCTGGTTTTCAATCGTCCGTGATCATGTCAGAGAAAGAACAAGATCCAATGATAATCAAAACTGGTCTCGACGAAACTTCGTTTGAACGTGATGGTTCATCGACTTTTATTTCGTTTTTATTTGCCACAGCTGTCAATTCGTATTTGAGACATGAAAATGGTCGAATTCGATTGAGTCGATATCAAAATGAATATTTGTTTAAAGGCGATGCGACATTTAAATTGTTTTCAAGTTCAAAAAATCGAGAAATTGTCGCATTTGAATCGATAAATTTACCTGGACATTTGATTCAAGTTGATCCCGAAACGAAAACAGCGATTGTTTTAGTTCAACCGAACAGCCGTTTCACGGGCGATATCGATCAACTTGATAAATCATTTCTATTTCAGTTTATTTTCAATTGATTTTTGACGAATAAATTGTTAAAATCATGAATATTGATTTAAGTTTAGTCTCTGACTTACAATCACAGATTAAATATCAACAGAAAACAAGAGAACGGAAAACGGGAGCAAATAGATTTATATATTTAGACACGAGAACGACAAAGAGTCATTTATCGAGTTGACAAAGACAAAGAATGGAGAAACTAAGAACATTTGAAGATAATGATGAACATGTTCATCATCCGTTGAATGAACGTCGTTATTTGAAAGCTTTGATTCCGTTAAGTTTACGTCGAAGTGTTTCTCTTGAAGATTTATCCAATGTCGATATAAAATCGAATTATTTTCCCAATCGAAATGGCAACAATTTAACTAGTTCAACGTTAAGTTCATCGTTACAATCGCTTTGTGTTCAATTACGACCACATCAATTGTTAGAAGAATTCAATGCAACAATTGCCAAATCCGATCGAGAACATAAATTCGATTGGTGGAAAACAATTGCTCATTTACGACCGTTGATTGAGAAACTTATTTTCGAAGATCAACTCGAAAGTCATTTCGAAGATGACGAACACAAAATCGACAAAGTTTTCATTAAATTTAATCAAAGTAAAAGTGTTCAACGACGAAATGGCATTTGCTGTGCAGTTGATCGTTTATGTTTTAATGAACAATTGATTTTATTTGTTGCAATTGCAAATGATGTTCAAATTGAATATAATCTTATGTCTTCAGGTTTCAAAGTTTGACATTTGTTCTCGTCCATCTGTTCATTTTAACATTGACAATCTGTTCGAATTTTGTTTTTCTCTCTCGAAGATTAATCAAGAAGCTCGACAATATTTCTTTTTCCTTGCTCTTAAACATATTTTCACACCAATTTTAAATGAAATCCAAACAACGACATTTGTTTTCTTTTTTCTTTTACCGATAAAAACGAAAAGAAAATCATCGGTAACTAACGTCGAGATCGTCATTGTATTCTTAGAACAGATTTGTCAATTGTTATTTTAATAAATCAGTTCAAAGAATATTCTTTCTTTCTCTTTCTCTTCTTTTGTTTTTTCTTCTTCTTCTTCTTCGTTTTTCTTTTCGATCGAACGTCGATTTCTTTTCTCTTTAACTTTTGAAAATTGTTGAAAAAAAGAGATCCACTTGAGTTTGGATGCGACGATTGCATTTGCATTGACATATTCGCATTCGTATTGATTGAAAATTGATTGATTGATTGCAGTTTTCATCCAACATATTTCAAACATTCGCCTTGTCGGTCTTTACTCAAAATCAAACAAAACAAAACAAAACGAAAAAAAAAAACGATGGATTTCAAACAAATTCAATTGAACAAATTTGATTCTTCGACAATTCAACGTTTGATTTCATTTGTCGACAATCTCGAACAGAAATTATCTTCGGTGAAAACAATTCATGACAAATTAAATGATTTAGTTTCTGTTGTCACTCAAACACATCAAACTGTTCTCGACGAATTAAATCTTATGAAAAATATTTTAAATCAACAAAATGAACAATTCAATTCAAAATCACTGACAAATCTCAATATCGAACAACAACAACAACAGAGAACTTCACCATTAACTCAACAATCCGATCGATTATCTTTATGTTCAGCTTCATCTTGTGATTCGTCAACATCATCAACAATCAATTCAGCCAATACAAAGAAAAACTCCAATTTGAAGAAAGTCGATTCATCGTTCAATCGACCCAAATCACCTAAATCGGTTACTTTTAGTTTCGATCAAGAACAAATCGACGAACAACCAAATGAACAAATAACATTTATTCAACAACAAGAACAAGATCATCAGTCGAATTCACCAACGAAAATCAATTCTGATTTGATTCCTCAACTGTTTCATCAACATCACAATGAAATCACTCACAAGACTAATATTGGTTATAAACTTGGAAAGTAAAATCATCTTTGTTTTTCGATTTGACAAAAAACGATCGAGTTGAATTGAGTTTAGTGCATTGACACACGTTCGAATTCATGAAATCGAACCCGAAAATGGTGATTATCTTCGTTTATTAAATGTGTCGAATTCCGATGATTATGATTTGAGTGATCATTTCATTCAACAGAACATTGCTTGTGTTCCCACTTCAAGATTTAAATTTCCATCGAATACTTTTATTCGAGCTGGACAAACGGTGACAGTGAGCACATTTCTCTCTTCTTTCTCTTTGCTTTGTTTAGTTTGTCTTTTCAATATTGAGATTTGGTGTGGAGTAACACGAGACATTGAACCTCAACCACCACATGTCTTTCTTTGGAAAGAACAACGACGATGGCAAACAGGACCTGAATGTGTCACTGTTCTTGCCAAACCAACTGGACAAGTAAATTCATCTTCATTCGTAATAATCATTATTTAGAAATCTAGGCCATCGCTTGGGCAAGAAGTTCCAATCGATTAAAAAATGAAGAATCATCAGGTGATATTTTATTTGTACATTCGAAAACAACAACACCAATCAATCAGAATTCAACATCGAATACTTATCAAAGTCGTTCTCGTCTTTCAGCTTTTCATTATATTGGAAATTGTAAAAGTCCATTTACTCATTCACCTTCAAATTCAATTCATCCCGATTGTAATCCCAATTCATACAATGATCTACGTTCACAAATGCATTTACGAGTTCGCTCTTTTTTTCTCTTTTTCTTCTTTTCTTTTCATTTTCGAATGAATTTGAATTTAGGGAGGTGTTTCTCAATTATTAACTCGACCAAAATCATCGCCATTTGCAAGTCATTTGGGTTGTAAACAAGATTTAATTTCTTTGAATTCTTTACAAAAAACCAAAAAACAACCGTCAACTATCAAAACATAAAACACTTTTCACATTTTTCATCCTCAAACGATCGATATCAAAACACTTTTCTCTTTTTTTTTCTGTTTTTTTTTTCAAATAAATTCAACGTCCTCAAAGAAGAAGAAAAAGAAAAAGAAGAAGATTTTGTCTTTTATTCACTGAAAATGCAATCGATGTTTGCAAGATCGAGAGGATGAGAGTGACATCTATCAACTTATTGAATATGTTCAAAAAAAAGAAATAATCTATATTTTGTTTGATAAAATCAATTAAAAAAAGAAAGCTAAATGTAAATGAAAATGATTTGAATTGTTGATGATGATGATTGAATCCATAGTAACAAAGTGAAAATGGTTTTTGATATAAATGTATTGTGGTTGCCAAGTTAGTTTGTTATTGTTGCAACTGTTAGTTGTATTTTGATCGAGAGAGAAAAAAGAAGAAAAGATGAGCCAACGACATACTTTACAAGGTAACAAATTATAATTCGAATAGAAAATTCAAAATTCAAAATCGATTTTTTGTTTGCCTAAATAAAAGTGTTTGAACAATATCAAAAAGCTCGTTTAACATTCGTTCAATCCGTAGCTGATTTAGCGACTCGTCCTCAAAACATTGAAACATTACAAAATGCAGGTGTGATGGCGTTACTTCGTCCATTGTTACTCGATGTTGTTCCAAGTGTTCAACAAACAGCTGCACTTGCTTTGGGTCGATTAGCCAATTATTCCGATCATTTAGCTGAATCGGTTGTTCGAGGAGATATTCTACCGCAACTTGTTTATTCATTAGCCGAACAAAATGTTCGCATCATTTTCACTTTTTTGAGAAATATTTGATTTGATTTTTGCATAGAGATTCTACAAGAAAGCTGCAGCTTTTGTATTACGTGCAGTTGCTAAACATTCTCCTCAATTGGCCCAATCGGTCATTGATTGTGGTGCATTGGATGCACTTGTTCTATGTCTCGAAGAATTCGATCCATCGGTCAAAGAAGCAGCTACATGGGCTCTCGGTTACATTGCAAGACACAATGCTGGTTTGTTCTCTCTTCTTAGATATTTCATTTATTTGTTTGTTTTTGTTAAATTGAAAAGAATTATCTCAACATGTTGTTGATGCTGGTGGTGTTCCATTACTTGTATTATGTTTACAAGAACCTGAAATCGCATTGAAACGTGTTGCTGCATCGGCTCTCTCGGATATTGCTAAACATTCACCTGAATTAGCTCAAACTGTTGTCGATGCTGGTGCTATTGCTCATCTAGCACAAATGATTCTCAATCCCGATAGTCAACTCAAAGTAAATCTTTTCTTCAAGAAAAAAATAAAAATAAAACGAAAACTGTTTTCTTTTGAATTGCAGAGACAAATCTTTTCGGCATTGAGTCAAATTGCAAAACATTCAGTTGATCTCGCTGAAATGGTCGTCGAAGCAGAAATCTTTCCAGCTGCTTTCGCTTGTCTCAATGATTCAGATGAATATGTCAAGAAGAATTGTGCGACATTGATTCGAGAAATTGTTAAACATACACCTGAATTAGCACAAATGATTGTCAATGCTGGTGGAGTTGCAGCTGTTGTTGATTATATTGCATCGACACGAGGAAATGTTCGTTTACCTGCCATCATGATGTTAGGTTATACTGCGGCACATACAGAAAGTTTAGCTATGGCTGTTATTCTATCTAAAGTAAGTTTATTTCGAATCTATTGATTAACATTTCAAATAATATTAAAAAAGGGAATCAATCAATTGTCAATTGCTCTCAATGAAGAAAATGAAGATCATATCTTAGCAGCAACAGCTTGGGCTTTAGGACAAATTGGTCGACATACACCTGAACATGCCAAAGCAGTTGCACTTGCCAATGTTCTACCGAAATTACTTCAAATTTATATGAGACAAGAAGCATCCGAAGATTTACAAACAAAAGCGAAAAAAGCCTTAAAAAATCTTCTTCAAAAATGTGTTTATCTACCTGTCTTAGAACCTTTATTACATGAAGCACCACCAAATATTCTCAAACATGTTGTCGCACAATTCTCCAAAGTTCTTCCACATGATCCCAAAGCAAGAAGATTATTTGTTACTAGTGGAGGTTTGAAGAAAATTCAAGAAATTAAAACCGAAGAAGGTTCACCATTGGCTGAACATATCAATACTATTAACAGTTGCTTTCCTGAAGAAGTCGTCAAGTCAGATTTTACATCTTCTTCTTCTTCTTCTTTTCTCGATAATTGGGTGTTTTTTTTTCTATATTTAGATATTATTCACCTGGATATGCTGATGAATTACTTGAACGTGTTGAGCAACATGGAAATAAATAAAACAAACAAACTCTTTTCTCTTCTTCGTCTTTTTTTTCTCTTATTTCAATTCAATGAAGATTTTGCTTGATTTTTTGAAAATAATAAATAAACATATATAATTCTATCGATTTCTATCAAAGTCAAAGTGTTTGATGATAATGTACACACACGCAATCATGCGTCATTTCTATGACAAATACTTCAAATAAGTTCACTTCAATAGACAAATTTATGGTGAATTCGATGTGAATCTTTGTTTTTGTGTAAGTATTTGGAAACAGTCAACATTTGCTTTTGCTTCAAAAGAAAAAAACAATGACTAATGGATCTTCACGGAAAATAGTTTGGAAAACTTTGACCAGATTTGCAGAAGAAATAAATGCGGAAACATCGGATTAAAATCCGATTGTTACATATGTGAGACTAGAAAACCACGGGGGAACAGTGAGATTTCGAACTCGACCGAATGAGATAGTGTACTTATTCTTTTTGAGTACACAATAAACACGGAAGAAAATGATGAGAGACATTTATTTAATTAGAATCAGACGAAACGTGATCTTACAAAGACGAGATTAATTGTTCTTGTTTTTGCAATAGAAATCGAAGTTATTTTCTATGAGAGAGAGAGAGAGAGAGAGAGAGAGAGAAAGGGAAAAACAAAGTTTAGTATTAGATTTGAAAGTGTCGAGACAAGATTTCTTATCGAGCGAAGAAAACTAATCTGTGAAAGAAAAGAAAAAACGAGAAGAGAAGAGAAAAGAAACGAACGGAAATGAAATGATTTTGTTGTCTATTCAGATCAATTGCCGAATATTATTAAAGGCAAAAACAAAATGATTTGTAAGGAAAGATTTGAACGAGAAAATATTTCAATAAAATTATTGAATATTGCATTTGTCGATGATAGTGGCAGTTGGTGGTGGTGGACCAATTTAATTGGTATTTATCTCTTTGGTTTCATCGGTTTAATTGGTAATTTCATTTGTTTTCTCGTTATTCATCTCAAAAGTTCGAATCATCAATCGTTTCTTGTTTATTTACGTTGTTTGTGTTTATTCGATTTCTTGACTTTATTCTTTGAAATTCTACAAAGTTCAAATGATTTTTCGATTTATTTGTTTGAACGAATGTTTTTAAATTTTGGTAATTCTTTCGTTTGTAAATGTTATGATTATATTCGTTATTCGATAACATTATTATCTTCGTGGACAATTGTTTCATTGACAATCGATCGATTGATTCTCGTTTGTCAACCTTTCGATTCGATTTGGCCGAATTTCTCTCGTCGATATTCGAATCCTTCGAATGCCAAACGAGTTCTTTCAATTCTCATTATTTCTTCGTTTTTAATCAATATTCCCGAATTAATTTCCAAAGAATGGATTTGTCGAAACGAAAAGATTTGTCGATGTCGAATCTCGTCTCGAATATCTCGAATGAAATTAAAATATTTGATCGAATGGAACACGTATATTTATCATTTATTAATTCATACGTTGATTCCAACGATGATTCTATTAATTAGTAATATTGCCATTTTGAAATCGTTGTATAAACCTCGACAAATAATTAGTAATCAAAATGAATCGATTCGATCTCGATTAACTTTAACATTGAGTTTGATTTCGATCTGTTTTGTGTTTTTATATTTTCCATATGGAATCGTTCAAACAATTTCTTATTTATTAATTCAAAACGTGAAACGACATTGTAACGTTGGATTAATTCTCAATTTGCATAAACTGAAACGATTAACTGAACTGTTGAATATCATTGCATTGGGAATAAATTTCTATTTTTATATCTTAGGAATTCGTCAATATCGAAATGCGACACTTCGAATGTTGAAATTGAATTATTTTATCAAAACAGACGAACCAATTTGTTCGTCGACTTTTCAACGAAATCATTTCACTCGTTCGAATGCAAACGATCGATCTTCGTCATTGAAATTATTACGAGTCACTTTATCCGCTGAACCATCGTCATTCATTAAATCAAATTAACATTTGTCTTTACAATAAATTCTACTGACATCTATCTTCTTCTTCTTCTTCTTCTTCTTCTTTTTCTTCGTTTTTTCTCTTTTTCATCAATAAAAATCAAATCTTAGGAGTCAAATTGACAAAGAAGAAAAAAAAGAAGGAAGAACGTTGTTGCGAGATCTCATTGGTGTTTATTTGCTCCAGAGAAAAAAAGAAACGATCATTCATCGGTTGTTTGCACAAATGTATTTCTTTGACGTTTGGGAGATAATCGAATGAGTCGAAATACAAAGAAATTCAAACGAATATCGACCAAAACCAATGAGAAAATCTCGTCGACACAAAAGTATTCATTTCATTGACCCAAAATCATTTCAATTCTTGTTGTGTTATTCTTGATTTTCAAAGAAAACTTCGAAATGAAAATGAGAAACGTCGTCGTGATTTATTTAGTCAATTGATAACAAATATTGGTGAAATTATTTTCAATAACAATCAACCGATCAAATTATCCAAAAATGCAATTCTACGTCAAACAGTGACTTTTCTTCAAGAACAACGAAATTGTAATTCAATTCAATTCAATTCAATTCAATTGACTTTGTTTCTTTTTCAATTTAGATTTGCAAAACGAAAACAATTGTCGACAAAATGAAATCTCATCAAAAATCTTGAATTTCGTCGATTTCTCTTGGAAACCATCGAGTGATGTTTTATCCATCGAAGAATGGTTTCAAATTGCAATTGAAGTAAAATAACACACTGTCCATCATCGTTTGATCTTTGTTTTGATTTCTAGTCAATGAATAGTTTCTTTCTGATTTTCAAAGTCGATTCAATTGACAAACAAATCGTTTATGTGTCGAAGAATATTGTCAACTATCTTGCTTATGATCAACAACAACTCGTTCATCGATCGATCTACGAATTCATTCATCCGATTTGTCGTTCAACGTTCGATTCCTATTTGCAAATGGAAAATGAAACGTTGACTTGTTGTCAATTGTTGTGGAAACAATCGTTCAACGACGATTACGAACAATGTTCGATCATTGGAGCTAAACGAACTTTCAATGACAATCAAATTCATTTTGTTTGTCTCGTTCAAATCGAAAGTGTCGATCGAACGTCGAGATTCGATTTGAATGACAACGAAGAAGAATTCTCAACGCATTTGAATAATCAAGGCAAATTCATTTATTTGAATCGACAAGGTGAATTTTTTCTTGGTTATCAATCGATCGAATTAATTGGACGAACTTATTTTGATTTTGTTCATCCCGATGATTTACCAATTGTCAAACGAGCTCATCAATTATGGATTCAAAATGGTTCAGGACAAAGTCAACCACATCGATTTCTTACCAAAGGACAACAATGGATTTTCATTCAAACCAATTCACAAGTTCAAATCAATTCATGGAATAAGAAACCTCTTTTCTACATTTGTCAACATCAAATCATTCAATGTTCTACGAATCTATTGAAACAACAATTAACTAAGACATCGAACGATTCTCTCACTATCATTCAACAACAACAACAACAACAACAACAAATATCTTCACCATCATCGACCAGTGAAATCTCTTCGTTTTTAAATGAAATTACAGATGAAATCTCTCGAAAACGAATTATTGATAAATTCGTAAAACTTCGTCAAACCAAAGAAGAAGAAATTCACAATCGTCAAGATGAAATTGAAGTGATAAATGATATTCTTCATTATGTTCAACAATATGAAATAAAACAAACGCCGACAAATCTTCTTGATTCATCAATGTTAAATAGTCCTGTAACCAATTCAAGTCAATTTCAGTTCGATAGTTTATCATCGTTATTTTCTCCATTGATCGCATCAACATTGGCTTTGCCAAGTCCAATTACTCCAACATCGAATCCAAATCCTAATTAACTCTTCGAATTCGATTTCATTCAGATGAACGAGACCGACTTTGTCTTTTCTTTTTTTGCAAATAAAAAAATGAATCGATGATAAAAGTCGATGTATTTCTATGTAGATGTCACTCTATGTTTCGACGGTCGGGACAAATCCAATGGATTCATTTTACTTTCAAGGAGAAAAATCAAGGACGTTCTTCGTTTCTTTTTCTTTCTCGCTTTTTTTCGTTGGTTGGTTGATAAGAAAATAAAAAAAAAAGAGAGAGAAAAAGGGATTTTTGTTTGTGGTGATTATTTACAAAGGTTCGAAGTACGTGAAAGTATGTCTGAAGATAAATCTTCTGGAATCAATGCAGCTGTGCCCGAAGATGTTCATCAATCGTTATTAACTGATTCAACTGAATTACAAACCAAAATTACAAATGATTCTAAACAAACGAAATTTCAATTGGAATCCGATGAACAATTTATCAAAAACAAACAATCGAATCAATTCGTTGGATTAACTAAAGAAGTCTCTCTCTTTTTTTTTCTCTTTTCTCTTTTGACTTGATCGTTGTGTTTGAAGGAATTGAAATCGTACATTAACGATCCGAAATGGAAACGAATTCGTTGGATCGTTGCAATTCTTTATTTGTCAGTGTTGGTTTTACTTTTGATTGGATCGATTCTGTTGGTGATCTATTCGACACGTTGTCCACCGAAACCGAACTTAAATTGGTATGAAAAGAATGTTATCTATGAAGTCGATTTAACACGATTCAAAGATTCGAATGGCGATGGAATTGGTGATTTACAAGGTTTAGAAGAACAATTCAAATATTTCGAATCCAATAAAATCAAATCGATTTTATTTTCTTCGTCGATTTTCAACTCTTCGAATAGTCAATCGATCGAATTAAATGGTAATGGTCTCGTCAATAAACGAATCGATTTGTTAAACATCGATCCTTTAATTGCCAATTCGGATCAATTCAATAGTTTCATTAAGAATTCCAATCGAAAAGATTTCAATTTAATTATTGATTTACCACTTGCATCAACATTCGATCCCAATGGATTTCAATGGTACGGATCCGATCAACCGTTGAAAAGTCAAATTACAAATCCTTGTTCACGAAATCCATCGAGTGTTTCATGTCGATTCTATCAATCTTATGGATATTTACCTTTGAATTTCAATAGTCCATTGATTCTCAATCAAAGTTTACATCGAATTCATTATTGGTTAGATACCAAGAAATTCGATGGAATTCGAGTTAATCTTCCGTTAGCTTTCAAAAATTCAACTAGATCATTTGCTCTTTCAACGAAAACAATCGATCTTTGGATTAAAACAGTTGAAGAAATTCAAAAGAAAACCAAACCAAAGTATATCAAGATGAACTTTATTCGTTTGTTTTGTTTTATTTTATTTTGTTTTGTTTAGATTATTATTATTCGATGTTCCATTTGCTTTGGAAGATTTAGTTACGGAGAGTGAATTAAAAGAACGAACAGCATTTGCACTCCTAACAAATCATCAACAAGGAGTAACAGTCAATGCTAAACATTTAGATCAACGATTCAGTCAATTGAAACAAACTCTCAAGTTTTGGAAGGTAAATCCAAGAAAATATTGTCTCATCTACAACATCTCCATTGTTGTTCTTCTTGTTTAGTTGGGTTCGGAACGACGAAGTGATGAAATTGGTATTCTCAATGAAAAACAGTTGCCCAAAGAAATGACTTTGGCATTGACAATGTTAGCTGGAGGAACACCGGTTGTTCTCTATGGAGAAGAAATTAATCTCAATCAAGTTTGTCTTTTCTTTCTTTTTCTGTTTCTTCGAAATTGTTCGAATTTGTAAAGAGAGAAACTCCATTGATGTCATGGAGACATGATCGACCTTTTCAAGGTTTTTCCAATTGTTCATCAGCACAATGTTTAACAAATCTTGACAAATATAAAACAAATTTAGCAAAGACAAGTGTTCTCGTAAGACAATTGATTTCATTTCATTTCGATATCATTAATCAATTTGATTTAGCGTCAAGAAGCAACTGGAGGATCAGCTAAAGCTTCGGTTTTGAAAGTCTTTCGTTATTTATCAAAATTACGTCAAAAAGAATCATTTCAACACGGTTTACTTGAATATGGTTTTGATGAAGAAAATAATTTATTTTGGTTGATTCGAGAAGCATCAGGTCATCCTGGTTATGTTGTAAATATGTTCATTTCAAATTCGATTTGTTTTCGTTCTATTGTTTCTATTCAAGGTCGTTTTCAATTTGAATGAAGAAGGAAATGAACAAACTCATTTGTCATTATATGAATTGACACGTGGCGATGTTCCCAATCACGTTCATTGCGAATATCAATGGCCAATTGTTCGTATTCCTATTTCGAATACAACTCATACGAATAGTGACAATCTTGTTCTTGATCCTCAATCGATTACAATCTTTTCATGGACAACTAAAACAATTAAACCCAAAACATTGAAACACAATTTCGAAGAACATTCACATGAACATCATCATCAAGAATAATTCTTTTCCTTTTTTTTAAACTCTCTTTTATCTCTTTTATCTTAACCACGTAGAAATCACACGCTTGTCTAACCTGATTTGCAAACCATTTTAGATTCGAAAAAGATATGAGTATTGAAGAAGATATTGTTGATTTACTCGATGAGTTAATCGAACAAATCGAAGATGAAAATGTTTTGTATATTTGTGATGATTGTTCCATTTGTGATTTCACTGTCAAAAGACAACGGACAAAATCGAATCGAACAACAACAACAACAACAACTGAGAAGGATCGAGATCTTTTTCTTTGTTCGGATTGTTCGTTGAAACGAAAACAAGAAGCAGAAAAAGTTCTCAAAGATTTAGAAAGTTTAGCTGTTGAAGTTGAAGAACGTTTACAAGCAATTGAAAATACCGAACGAGAATTAGATCAATGGAGAGATGAACAATTACAGAAGAATCGAGATTTTTGGGATGGTTAGAATTCTTTCTTTTCTCATTATCTCCAATTGATTTTGTTTGTTGAATAGAATATCGACGACAAGTCGAGAACTTTTCTGCATGTCGAATTCGAACACTTCAATATGAATTTACAATTAAACAATTTCACACAGAAAAGATTCTCAAACGACTTCGAAAGGCCAAATATTTATCTGAAAATCTTGATCAAATTTGCACAGATTTCATTTCCAATGATTTACTCGACTTAATTCAACAAGAAGATTTTCAATTATTTTTATCAAAAAATGAACAAAATTCAATTTCAATCGAAAATCAACAAGAATTCGTTCGTTACATTGAACAACTATCGAGTTTAGATCAAATTCATTTTCCCGATCAATTCTTTGAAATAATTCAATAAATAAAATAAAAAAAATGAAGTTAATTGAATTCAAAGACTTTGACTTGCTGTATACGGATGATGAGACAAAGATTGATGATTGATTCTTTGAGATGTATGATGTTGTAAACATCGATTCATCATATCATGAGTCACTTCAGAACGAGTTCGACTTTTACCAGCTGGTGGATGTGCAGATTTCAATAGAGGTGCTTGACCATAAGTTAAATAATAAAGAATTGCACCACCTGACCAAATATCTGCTTTTGGTGTTACACGTGCACCCATTTGAAAACATTCAGGAGCACTAAAATAGGGTGTTCCACCTGTTCCATGATCACCATCATATCTAAACAAACAAACAAACAAACAACAACAACAGTTTCACAAGATGAAATTCATTCGAATTAATTACCCTCGAACAACTTTTTGTGCAATACCTAAATCGACTAATTTGAGAATGGGACCAAAGAAAACTAAATTAGCTGGTTTCATATCTCGATGAACGATATGATGTTGATTTAAAACGAAAAGAATTTGTGATAATTGTAACCAAATAGCTTTTCGATCTTTCGAAGAAATAAAATCATGATGAGCGAGTTGATTTCTCGTTGAATGAAGTTGTTTGGCTCGTGATTCTAAAGTTTCATCACCTAATTCCATGGCAAGTAGAGCAACATGTCGTGAAGGATCGAAATCAAATCCAAAGATATTTACAACATGAGATTTAGCATCACGTAAACGATGAGCCATTTTCACTTCATCTTTAAATGATTTTACTAAAATCTCAGGAGGAACATCACGAATTTGACGAAGATCGAACACTTTCACAGCCGCATGATGACCTTACATATTAGACAAACTTTATTTTATTTTTCAAATCAATCAACAAAATGAAAGTTACCATTGGGCTTTGTCGATGACCAAACTGAACCAAATGTTCCACCACCACGACGATCATGCAATGTGTAATGTTCACCTTTTATACGAAATACTTGATTTCTTAACCAACCATCTCCTGATTGTTGTTGTCGAGGAAAAAATAAACGATCATCTACGTCAATTAACAAACAGAAACGGTTTTTTTTATTGTTTTTCTTAAAATAAAAATCCATTGTAAAACTGACTTGATGGTTGATATCCATAGATTTGAAACATTTTCACGAAACGAAATACTTTCTGTTTGTTTTTCTTTTTTTTTTTCGTGAATATTTATATGACATATGATTAATTAAAGAGGAACTCATTTCACACTTGACTAATTTCGAAAAAGCAAACGACGTCATTTGACTGATGTTTATCTTTCGTCGATGAGTCAAACGTCAACAAATAATGTTTTTCTTAGATCGATTTCCTGAGAAAATCTTGAATATTATCTTTGATTATTTGTGGTTAAATGAAATAGTATTTAGTTTATTGAATGTGAGTTCATCTGTTTCAAGTTCAATTAACAATTATCACAAATATTATTTACATTTTCGTTATTTAAATAAATCGTCATTGGATTTGATTTTGAAATCGTTTCAAAGTCAAATTCATTGTTTAGTTTGGTCGTTGGATCATTCAGTGGGACCATTTGCTCAACTCAATGAATTGCTCGTTAATTATTCACTCGAAGATTTTGTTCGATTAGAAAAACTTAATTTAATTGATTTCAATGAACAATCCAGTCTTGTTCTTTTGTCGAATCTGTCGAAATTGAATTCATTAAAATGTCTTCGATTGGATCGAGTGCCAACTTATATTGGCTCGAGATTTATTCGAATTCTACCTCGATTAAAACGATTAGATTTGCCTGATGCAAGTCTATTCGATCGACGATCAGGACAATTATTTACCAATGTCAATTGTTTAACAATTCGTCGATGTTCATTTCAACAATTCGAACATTTATTTAATATTTTACCTCAACAAAATCTACGTTCATTAGTTATCAACGAAACATTTATCGATCGAAATCAAACCAATTGTTGGCCTTCATTGTCTCGATATCCTCAACAATTGACAAGACTTCATTTACAAATCGATAGTAAAAGAAATTAACAAAATGTTTTTTCCTTTTAAAATTGATGTTTTTTAAGTAATTCCAATGACAATGATCGAATTGAAACAATTTGTGAGTCAATTGAAATGTTTAACTCATTTAAATTTAAAAGCAGAAGGAAATGTTGATCTAGTCGATGGTCGACAATGGGAACAATTCCTTAGTCAAACATTTGCTGATCAATTAAAAGAATTTGATTTTTGTTTTACAATTGATTCGTATGTCGATTTAAATCTTGATGAATTAATTGAGAATTATTCTCGTTCATTTTGGTTGAATCGTCGTCGTCCATGGTACATTTGTTATAATGGTCGTGGATTGATGTTTACTATTCCATTTTATGCTTTACAAATGACTCGATCCGATGAACAATTCAATTGTCGAACAACAATGAATAATTCACGATTATTTTATGATCAAATTCGACAATTGAAAATCTTCAACGAGACTCATCGACCATTGTTTCGTTTCGAATTTGTTAAAGATCTTCGAATGGAATTCGAAAGTTGTCATTCAACATACGAACAAATTCAATCGATTGTCAATATCGAACATGTTCAACATTTACAAATATTAATTCAAATTCCTTTTGCTTTTCTCAATTCAATGACGAATTTGATTCATTTATCTTTGGTCAATGTCGATTCATTACACAGTTGTTTACATAAAGTCGGATGGAACAATGAATTCAAACAGATTCGAATTCTTGAAATCAATTATAATAAAGATCAATCTCGATGGGAAGATATTCAACCAGAACGATTGTGTCGATTGTTTCCCAATGTCAATCGATTGACGATCGATGGAATCAATCTTCGACGAACGTATCTCTTTCGAATTATTGATGCTTTGGATCGATTAACTTATGCTAAATTTCAAATCAATTGGACAAAACAAGATCGAGCCAATGCTCGACATGAATTTCAACGATCAACTGCTCGATTAATTTCCAATTCAAATCAAACCAATTTTCATTTCAATTTTCAAACATTTTTTGTCCATTTATTTATTTCGAAATTTGAAACTAATTTTGATAAAACAAATCAACAAGAAAATAAATCGAAAAGATAAAACCAAATCACATTTCATTTGATTTCATTTCGAAAATGAATCAAGAAGAAATGCCCTTCTTACAAAGTCTTTGCAAGGAAAAGAATCGTTCGTTGACATCATTTCATATGCCAGCACATAAACGAACTCAATTCGGTCCTTCACTTTTATTCGATTACTATGGTTCGAATTTGAATGAAGCTGATTTAGTTGAAATCAATGGAAATATTGATTATTTACATTCACCCAAAGCTGAATTACTTCAAGCACAACAATTAGCAGCTCAAGCCTATGGTGTTGATGAAACATTTTTCTTAATCAATGGTTCAACAGTTGGTAATCTAGCAGCAATCATGAGTGTTGTTGGACAAGGAGAGAAATTGTTGGTAAGTCGTGCATCTCATCGAAGTGTTTACGGTGGAATGATTGTTTCTGGTTGTATTCCAATTTATATTCAACCTGAGTATGATCAACAAATTCAATATCCAGTTGCAATCAATGTTGCAACTGTTCAACGTCTTTTAGACGAACATCCGGATATTGTTGCAATTCATTTGACTTCACCGAATTATTATGGAATTGTTTCGGATATTGAAACTATTTGTCAATTAGCTCATCAAAGAAATAAAATAATTATTGTTGATGAAGCACATGGAGCACATTTTCATTTTCATGAGAAATTTCCTCGATCAGCCATTGATTGTAAAGCAGATTTAATCATTCATAGTACACATAAAAGTCAAGGTTCATTGACTCAATCGGCAATGTTACATGTTAATTTCAATCCAAACAAATCAATTCAACGAAATCGTCTCATTCAAATGTTAACACTTCTTCAAAGTTCATCACCGAATTCCATTCTTTTAGCTTCATTAGATGCTATTCGAATGCAAATGTCTTTACATGGTCATCAATTACTTTCCAATGTATTCGATCTTTCTCAACAAGCTCGTCATTCAATTCAACAGATCGATGGTCTTAAGTGTTATGACGATCAATTAATTGGTCAAAATCATATTTTTAATTATGATCCAAGTAAATTAATTGTTTCTCTTGCCAAATTAAATTTAACTGGTTATGAAGCAAGTTACATTCTTCGTAATCAATTTCATGTTGAAGTCGAATTTTGTTCAATAAAACATTTGATTTTTTCAATTACAATTGCTGATACTCATTCAACTATTGATAAACTCATTGATGCTCTCAAATGTGTTTCATCATCGTATCAACATGATTGTCAATCATCTCTCGATTTGATTTCACCACCAAATGATCTACCAACAATGGCGATGTCTCTACGAGATGCTTCATTTACATCGAAAACACGTTCAATTGATTTCGATGAATCTGTTGGACATATTCTCTGTGAAACAATTATTCCCTATCCACCTGGTATTCCTCTTCTTCTACCTGGAGAAATTATTCAACAAAAACATCTTGATTATATTAAATATTTAATTCAACATGGAGGTTCCGTTATTGGTTTACAAGATACAACTTTCAAAACAATTCAAATTCTTATTCAATAAAATATTTTTCATAAGCTTTGATTAATCGTTGAATATTGAGTTCGTTTTTGCCAATCATACTTATAAGGATACGCTTCAATGAATAAATGTTTGTTATTTTATACAATCATACGTATATCGATCATTCGAAATCAGTCTTTCATCGTATCGAATAGAAAACATGATTTGCCCTTGGTTTTTTAAAAAACAGTCAATGAGAGTCATTACCAATCAGAACAATATACGCGCGATTATTGGTAGTTTTCTTCGAAAGTATAAATATGAAGAGAAATAATCATTACTACTATTAGTTACTTTTCAAAGTCAAGCTCGACGGTTGAATCAATAATGTATTCAAGTTCTATTTTAATCTTATTTGTCCTCATACCATTGGCAAGTGCAGCGACTTGTCGTTGCAGAACTGAAAACAACGCTCTTCATCATTCATTTTATAGTAGTGATTATCGAAGTGGTAGTATTAGTCGCTACTGTTATGGATATGATTCTACTGGTGCCGACGTTGGATTTAATTATAGAGGCATTTATTCCAATTGTAATGGTGCTTATTCTGGAGATTCAGCAGCATGTTGCACATGTTGTTGTTCTACTGTTAATACCAATTTTTGGGGAACAACTGCCAATTTTGATCTTTCGGAGTGTCCAAGAACTGCAACAACAACTACCACCACCACTACTACCACCACTACTACCACCACTACTACCACCACCACCACTACCACCACTACCACAACAACATCGGTAACTCCAGGCGGTGATTAATATCTATGTTTGACTCAATTATTTTAATCATGCCCAGAATTAATAAAAGAAACAACAGTAAGAAAATAATCTATTCTTTTTTTCATTTGACAAATAAAAACAAAATTCTATTGGATTAAATTTGAATTAAAAATAAATAAAACCTTTGAAATTGAAAAGAAATTTTCTCTTTTTCTTGTTGAAAATATTGTAAATGAAATGAGTTCATTTCTTTCGACATGAATAACAATGAAAGTACATTTGATTCTCATTTCAATCATAAATATGACAAAGTCCACGTAATCAAATTGACTCGTCATCAATCATCTTCTTCACAAAATAAACGAAAGGTTCAATCACATATATCTACAGATGACATCATATCTTCTCATCAACTATCGACAACTCAATCGATTCGTTCATTTCAATTATTCAGTCCAAAACGAATCAATATCGATGGTTTAACAAATTATTCAGCTCAACAAAACAAAAAACGACGAAAACCCTGTGGAATTTATCCTTTGTGGTGGATATGTGCTTGTCTCTGTTGTTCTATCTTAGCAATTCTTATTGCCACTATACTTATATTTACTCGAAGTCAATCTTATCATATTTCGAACATCACCGAGACTATTTACTTTCATTTCATTTCATTTTAGATTCAACAAGCACGAGCACAACCACAGCAGGTACTACTATTACTACTACTACTACTAGTACTACGACTGTATCAACAAGCACAACGTCAATGACAACAACAACGACAACAGCATATTGTGCAAATAGTTGTAGTGGAACATATAATCCAACATTGAATGCAAGTACTTGTTCTCTCTATTGTGATGATGGTGGAAGTTATTATTGTCGAAATAGTTCAACTTATTGTGCGGGAAAATATTATAGTCCAACTGGTTTTAGTTTTTGTGATCCGACGAGTGTTCGTTTTACTGCTGTTTGTAATACAATAACACATTGTTGTGTTTATGATAATTATTTTCCTGATTATTATTGTCTTAGTAAAGCTAGTTGTGGATTCACAGGATAAATATATGCATTTACCATTTCAAAATAAAATAAAAAAATACTTTTCAAAAGAGATAAACGAAGATATGATAAAAGAGAAAACGAAACGAAAAGTGCCTATTCATGTTTGATAAAAGATGTTACGAAGAATTGTTATTTGTGCAAGTGCATCTGTTTTAACTTATTTGAATTCCACATCTGAATTGCGTTCAAATCATGAGTGGCGCATTTATGTGTTCATCACAATCAATACTATGGGCAAATACTGAACTTCCGAAAAGATACGTCAAAAATTGATTTCATTTTCAATCGAAAAATACAAGTCATGCCAAAGTTTGGTTATCAACATATTTCTCACCTAGATATTCTATCGTTGGTTCATTTTCTATTTGAAAAATTGTACGAAAAAAGTTCAAGAGAAAAATACGAGAAATCTTCAAGAATTAACGATATTCTCATCGAAATCATTGACAAATATCAAGTTCAATTTCTGTTCAATGAATAAGTCGAACAGTTTGTCATTTCCGATGTCAATCCCAAACATATCGATGCAATTATTACAAATAAACAAACACGAATTTAATCAACAAATTAAATATTTTCATTCCAGTTTATTCAGTCAAAGTAATTTGATTTCAATTTGATTTCATTTGAATATAAAAGGGTTATGTCGTCGAAATCAAAGTTCCACGAGAGATCGATGTATTATCTGTGAATTTAATTGATGTTTCAAGTCGAGTTTATATAACAGCATTGAAATCGAAAGAAAATAAAGATTCATTAATTCGAATAAGTGGGTTCGATGTCAGCCGATGATTTACCTTTGATAGGTCGAATGAATGAATTCGATAATTTCTATTTAAATGTTGGTCATGGAAGTCGATGATGGAGATTTTAACAAATATTATTCAACAACAAACAACAACACAAATTCATATCGAATCATTTCATCCAAATCGATTTTATTAGAAATGACGAAAAAGAAAAAGAAAAATTATAAAACGAATTGTTCGTAAGCTAAAGTCATAATTTGTGCATAATTTCCTGTAATAAAATGATCGCCAGCGAAAGTTCCATTGATAAAAGGTGAATGTTTTTTATTTGTTAATAAAACAATGGCAATTGAATATTGTGGATCCATGAGAGTACATGTGCCTGTCCATCCAGTGTGTCCATAAGCATATTTGGATGCATGTTCACCAAAGAACCATTGTTTTTTATTCCAATTCAATCGCCAACCTAAACCATACGATGGATCGATGGGATACGGAGTTAAGAACAATTGTTGAATTGCATTGTCCCAAAAGTGAATATTATGAAAAGTGCCATTGTTTAACATGATTTGTGTGAGAAGAGACATATCATTTAAATTGGAGAAGAGACCAGCATGTCCTGATGTTCCATTCATTGAATAGAATGCTTTCTCATCATGAACTTGACCTTGAATAACATCTTGACGAACATTGGGAAAAGAAATCGAACCATTTCGTGTGTTTCCTTTTAATTCTGTTGCAGCACAATCGCTTTTTTCAAATCGATTTAAAAGTGGATTAAATGTTGTATTTGTTAATTTCAATGGTTCATAGAAATATTTGTTAGCATATTGATCAATCGAAAGACCTGAAATTCGTTCAACAATCGTTCCTAATAACATAAAATCAATATCCGAATAAATTGGTTCTCCACCACGTGATCGATCAAAACCTAATTTGGTTTCAATAATCACTTGAGTTTTATGTTTCTCTTGCGAATAGAAATCAGTTGGAACTAATTTTGGATTATAAAATTCTTCACTTGGAATATAACCAGCTGTGTGTGTTAATAAATCTCTAATTAATCGTGTATCTCGACATTGATTCGATGGATTACATCCCGTATATTCAGGAATATGTTTCTTTATTAAATCATTAACATTTAAAAGGTTCAATGAAGCTAAATGCATCATAGCAAAATTAGTTGCAAACATTTTTGTATTCGATGCTAAATCAAACATTGTATCTAAAGATAACAATTCACGATTGATTATTTCACTTCCATTGGAATTGTATCGTAATTTATAACCATAAACATTCTTTTTTACGATTTCACCATTTCGAACAACGATTACACCAGCACCAGGAAAACCTTTTGCAACTTCGGAATTTATTAAATCATCGATTCGATCACCATTTATTAGCAAATTATTCAATGAAATTAATAAAAACAACAAGATTCGATAGCAACAACTCGTTTTCATTGTTTTTCTTTCGAATTGAAACAAAAAAATGACCTTCTTCTTTTTTTTCTTTCTAATCTTAACGAAAGAAATCTAAAATTATTATCTTTATTCAAATAATATTATCAAAAACAAAGTATGATGTTCTTTTAATTTTGTGGATAAGCCGCATAGAATTGTTTTGGATCGATGCCAAGTTTTCTTGCATAACCATTTCCATAATAAACTAAAAGTTCTTCTCCCCGAGTTATTTCTCGAACGACAAGATAATAAATATCTCCACCATCTAATTCAATTCAATCAATTCAATTCAATTTATTTCAAAATCAATTTGTTCGATTTACTAATAAATGCAACAAGATTTTGTTGACTTAATTTATTTGGACAATTGACATATCTTAACCAATTCGATTTATTCAATTGAGATGCATCAACATAACGAATCACATTTTCAGATTCATCAGGAATCTAAATTCTATTCTATCAACACATTTTAAATTCATTTCTTCGCTTTTTTACTTCCCAAGTATAACGATTTGTTTCGAAACTTGTTGATTCATTGTATTTTTCACAACAATACGGACCAAAATACGTTAGACGAGCAATTGAACGTGCAGCAAAAACTCCGAGACCCTAATTAGTTTTGTAATAGAAATAAACAAAAAAACAATGTGAAATTTGTTTTGATTTGAAAATTACAGCATTTGGAAGTGAACTTGTTGCAATATAAACTAATTTTGAAGGAAGAGTTTTCATTGCATAAGAATCAACGTCGATCAATAGAGGATAAATCACCTTCACGACACATTTTCAATTGAAAAATAGATCGACATATTCTTACTGGTTCATCACGAATATAATGAAATTTTGCCAATGATGTGTCACTTAGAGGACGAAGATCATTTCGATCAATTGATTCACAACGATTCAGTAAAACTATAAGGACAACAAGAATCTTAACCAACATATTCTCAATGCAAATGAATTTTTTATTTTAAATAGAATAAAAAGAAAACAGCAAAGTCAACAAACAAGACAAAACCAATAACGAAGAAAAATTCAATCAACGTTTCTTGGGCATCTCAAGTTTTTCAATAAACTACATTCGTTTTTTGATGATAAAGCAAAAGAGAAAGAGTATGTGATCCAAACGCAGTTGTTTCTTATCTTTCAAACTCGATGACAACGCAGAAAAGCACACAGACGTATTTAAACGTGTTTGTCGCAGTCAAACAAAAGTACATTGTAAAACAATGAAATCATTACTGATTCTTTGTGTGATTCTTGTTGGTGCACATTCATTCACAACATCAGATCAATCATGGTCTTTATTCAAAAACAATTTCAAGAAAAAATATCTTTCGATCGAAGAAGAATTATCTCGGTTTGTTCACATTTTTCAATTTAACAAAACAAAACAAACAATTTCGATTTCAATAGACGTCAAATCTGGGAAAACAATGTGGCGATGATTGAGCAACATAATCAACAATTTCATCTTGGCCTTCATTCTTATGCACTTCAAATCAATCGATTTGCTGATTTGGTAAATAAAATAATACTATTTTCGATGATGATTAATTCTTCTTCTTCTTCTTTTTTCAAAGACAAATGAAGAATTTCGAAAACAAATGAATAGATTTCAAATGAATTCGAATGAAGAAATCAATGGTCAAATCTATTCATCAGCATCGAATGTTGTTTTACCAGATAGTGTTGGTAAGATGAATTTGAATTCAACTGAACGTTTTCATATTTTTATATTATGAAATTGAATTTAGATTGGCGAGACAAAGGTTATGTGACTTATGTTAAAGATCAAGGTCAATGTGGTTCATGTTGGGCATTTTCAACAACGGGTGCACTTGAAGGACAACATTTCAATAAAACTGGCAAATTAATTCCACTTTCCGAACAAAATCTACTTGATTGTTCATTATTAAATTTTGGATGTAACGGTGGAAATCAATTTCTTGCTTTTGATTATATTAAAACGCATCATGGCATCGATACTGAACAAACATATCCATACATCGCTCAACGACAATTATGTCAATTTAAAAAAGAAAATATTGGTGCTAATTTAACTGGTTATGTGAGAATAGCTAAACATGATGAACAAGCTCTTCAATCGGCAATTGCTACAATTGGACCCATTGCTGTTTCAATCGATGCTGGACAAGGTTCATTTCAATTTTATTCACATGGAGTTTATGATGAACCCAATTGTTCAACGAGAAAACTTGATCATGCTGTATTAGCTGTTGGATATGGATCTTTAAATTCAACTGATTATTATATTGTCAAAAATTCTTGGGGTCAAGATTGGGGAATCAAAGGTTATATTCTTATGAGTCGAAACAAACAAAATCAATGTGGAATTGCTACGGATGCTCTTTATCCAACTGTTTAATCCACTTTTTTTCTTTTTATTTTCAAAATAAAATCATTGATTGACAAAAAATATTAGTGAAAATACAATAAAAACAAAACTAGAAGCAAAGTGTTTATTTGCCATACTGGGTGCGGGTGGTTCTGGTTCTGGTTCTATTATCTCGATTGTCTCATTGTATGTATTGATTGCCATGCCCTTACCATCATTAAATCCATCACTGCCTGAAAACATGACCATGAGTGTATAATTATTAGATTCGAAATGTTGTGTATCGAAAGTGAATTCATTCGGTTTTGAATATGAATACGACTGAATTATCCGACTTTGTTGTTCAGAACCAAAAACGACTGTAATGTTTATAGAACGGTAAGGTAGTTCTGCGAAAGAGTACATCTGCAGTGAGGCAATCGAAATGATCCTGTGGACGCCATTGACTCTGGAAACAAACTTGGTAGACAGTATTTGGTGCACAATGCGATATACCACCCGAACCTGTTTTGTTGAGCCACTCCATGTCATACCAGGTACATACCTGGGTTGTTCTGCCTCCAAAACCGACATAAAAACCCATCGCAAGCGTACCAGTAAACTGACTAATGTTGATACCTTGGATATAAGGAGATGGTTGCCAAAAAATCTCAATGTCTTTAGAACCAGCAGGAGTAAAATTAGTCAAAATAGGTAGCATATATTAGAATTACTTGAGGACGCAAATGAGGACAATCACATCTTTTATTTCAA
>ERZ781398.835-NODE-835-length-31971-cov-4.229195_pt1 | contig 31971 bp, 25 predicted proteins | sample MGYA00433077_ERZ781398 | MGnify/ENA primary metagenome ERZ781398 (study PRJEB29847, sample SAMN06458254) | wastewater metagenome | isolation source: Wastewater bioreactor | place: South Africa: Cape Town | study: EMG produced TPA metagenomics assembly of the... | reverse complement strand
CCGTATCGTTCATTATCAGCGAAACGACCACGTGATCCATCTCATCGTAAAAGCGTTTCGTTCAATGACGTTCCTATCGTACATGAAGTTCCATCACACGATGCAATGCGTAATTCCAATTGTGATACATATCGTTCATGGACGTATACAGATGCTACAGCGCCAACACCGATCATACCATCGTATTATACGTCTCAAATATTTTCACCGTTTAATTCCTCGAATGCAGCTGCACAAAAACTGCATGCCAGCCGTTTAAGTAGTAGTCTATATTCGACATCATTAATACCAACAACAACGACAACAATAACGACAACGACGGCGGCAATGACACCGTCAGCAAATATGACAACAACCAGCACGCCAACTCGTATACCTGAATGGGCAATTCGAAATAAAACAACAAAAGTAGCAGCAGCAGCATCATCAACAATAGCAGATGATTCGTCAACAACATCGAATGAACATACGAATAATCCATCATTGATTGTTGTTCATACATCTGATGATAAAACAAACAAAGATTTAATTATGAAACCAAGTGTGATATCAACATATAGTAATTCTCACCTTACACATTCTCAAATAACACCTATACCTATTCCAGCACCGCCTACAATAACTGTATCTTCATTTACATCGAACCATGAAAATGGCGATGAGAAAAAACATCCATATCGTTCAGCATTAGTTCCCGATACTGAACATTATCGTAATCTTCCATTCACATATGGACCATTGTCCGATTCCACAGCAACCTATACATCGATGTTATCTACTCATCTAATTCAATCAAATCATCCTACGAATGAACAGCCAATAACTGGACATGCACGCATAGCACGTGCACGTTCAGCTACTCTTCCAGTGAATAATGGTACACATTCAGCACCGAGAACGAGCGATACAGTTTCAATTACACCGTTTCGTGCAACAACGACAGCTCTTGTACCTCCCGGTTCAAATGCTTCGACGAGAACAGTTCTACGACCGACGACAATCGCTTTTCAATGTTCACAATCGAATACAAACTCAACAACGACCCCATCGAATACAAATGCAAATTCATTGGCATTTCATACAACTATGGCTAATAACAATAATCATATCAATACAACAAATTTATCGTCAACTTCCACATTATCAACAACAACAACAGCAGCAGCATCAAATGCTACAAATCATGTAAAACCACCACCTGTACCACCACGATACAGTTCAGCCATTGGTGGCGGTGGTGCTCATTCTCGTTTTATTTTCCCTCAAAATCGTTCGTTCAATACGGCAGCATTAACTTCATCAGCTATTAAATATGCTTTTGCTCATCCAACTATGGATTCGACAACATCGAACTCAACAATCTCTCGACCTCCTCCCACGGCTTATCCTCGTTCACGTTCGGCGCATGTTCTCGGTGCTCGTCGTATTGCTGCTGCTTCGCCTGTTGTCATGCTCGATGGTCCAACGAACGGTGGAACAACATCATCAACAACCAATACCAATTCGAATCTGTATGCCACAACAAAACGTAATCCAAACGTGAGACAAACCTACGGATCTTATTATATGCATCGTGTTCTTTTACCTACGACTATCAATTAAAAAGAAAATGAGGAGTTGATTGTAAATGTTTCTTTTTTTTTCTCTACGTCTTAAGTAAAGAAATATACAGTCTTTCTTTCTATTGTGATAATTGATTCTTATTGTGCTAAAGCTTCAATCATGATGATCATCAATGATAAATCTAGTCACCTTGTTCGTTAAAATATATTTGCACAAGCATCTTCATTCTCTTTGTCTTTTGTTATTTGATGATGAGACGAGTATATATCGACGTGTGAGCGTGTTCGATCCGATGAGGCTTTATTACGTGCAATGATGATGATGCACAACTAATTTATTTGGTAAGTCGTCTTTCATCTCGAATGTGAGGGTGAAGGGATGAAGCAAGCAGGTGACTCTTTTAAGCCTCTTCTTTTTCCTTTCTTTCTCTCTCTTTTACTCTTTTTTATTTGTTGACTGAAGGCTTGATATGCCGAGGTCGATCTTTGAACAAACATTATACGAAATGATTGTGATGAGAAAGAATTTAACCAACACTAATTTAAGTCTTGATGAAGGTAAAATAGAGAGAAAGAGATTGATAGATGACTATAAATACTGAGCACAAAAACGAAGAAACATCATCAGTTTCAATATTCACAATAATATACGTATTGATAGTGCAAAGTAAGCGTATTTGATTTTTCGTTACCGTTTGAATTGTGTGAAAAGCAATGAATATTTATCAATGCTTTCTCTCCTATTCGATTGATAAAACTGAAGAGATAGCACAATTGATGTTAAATATTCCATCTGACAACGGTTCTCATCGTTACTTACTTTCTCACACATATACAACGGATAAATATTGCGTATGATTGTTGGCTTAAGATATGAAGATTTTTTTTCTCTTCATTTTTCAATCACACCATCACTGTTGGCTTAAAGATAGGCAGCCGTTTGTATGCTTATGATATTCATTTTTCTCTCTCTCTCGTTCTCTCTCTTTATCCTTTGATGAGTATATAAAAGGGATGTTTTTTTCTTGAATATCTTACATTATTGAAAAAAAATCTTCTATTCAGTGATATTGATTAGAACTTGCGTTTGATGGTGCGAGTTAGGACGGACAATGACAGTGAATATGAAATTCTTTGTTCGTCTGGCTCGTATTATTGGTGCAAAGTCTATAACATCGATTGAGTGTTGTTTTAAAAGGTGTGGTAGCAACAAGTAAAGTATCGAGAGAAAAAAACCATTTTAAACGAAATCAAAAAGCATTTACGTTTCAATTTTTTTCTTCTTCTTTTTCTTTTGTTTATTTTTCTCGCATGAATCTGAAGGTAGAAACGCAAACAAATTCATAGTTATTTTTCTTTCATTCATTTCTTTAACTTTTTCTCTTGTCGAAAAACAGAAATTTGACAATGAGTAATCCTCATACAGCAAAAAAACCAACAGTTAGTTCATCGTTCTACGATAGTTATACAATGAAACCAGTGAAATGGTAAGAATTCATGAGGATTATCTCGTCGAATAGAATAACGTCATGTTTTTAGGTACGAAATTGTTGACGCTTATCGACAATATACAGAAACATATCTTCCATTACGTTTGGAGAATTATCCGCGAGATCTTTGGGATAATTTTCGACGATTTTTCAAATCCGATGAAACAACCGAAGAAATCGATGATGATGCACCGTAAATAAATATAATCGAATTTTGTTTTCTTTCTCTCAGTTTTCTATTCGACTTGTTCCATTGTTTTGTTTTCCCTATTCAGAGTTGTTGAAGTTGAACAAACACGTTCTGATGGAAATATAATCAAAGTAACGGAATATGATTTAACAAAAGATAAATACGATGCCCGCATATCGGATGCCGTTCGAACGCATTCGGAAAAGATACCACAGAGTACAAGTAAACGATCTCACCGTCAATCTCGGGCCGAATCTCGATTTCGTTCACCTCCATCTCCTATTCTCGAACAGTAAAATTTTTATGACAAAAGATATTTTTCTTCATTTAAAATGATCTTTGATTTTCTTTTTTTTTTATAAAATTTCAGTCGTTCTCATCGACATACAAGTCGAGTATCGCCAAACTACGACGATTGTCCTGAATGTCGAGCATTAGCTGCACAAGGATATCCAACAGTATGTGATTGCAATGAATGTCGAGCAAAACGTGCGGCCTATCCCAACCGAATGCCCTATTGTGACTGTGCGGAATGTCGAAATACTCGACGTTATTAATTAACTCGTTTTTCTTTTCCTTTTTTTCTCTTTAAATGTATCTATATTTAAACATTAAAAAGGACATCAAAGTGAAATAAAACTTCTGCCAACGAAATTATTAGTTCCGTTTTAATAATGTATAATGATGTGAGGAAAAAAACTGCCTATATATAAATTTAACTGAAGATAAGTACAACCAGCCCGCATTCCTATTGCTAGGCTTATTTATTCATTTTGCAAATATATTATTGTTGAGATATGATATTGACAATCATCTAAAAGCCATGTAGGTTGTGTTTAATTATAGATTCAATAGCTATATATTCATAAAGTCAAGTTGTTCATACCACGGAGTTCTTTGAATCTCTGTAACCTTTTTTTAATATTATATTATAAAAGTATTCAAGGATTATATATTGTTCCTTTGACTTATCATTCTAGGTAATGTTGTTTTTTCAAGAAAACTAGAAAATAACAGCGGGATTTTGTAATGATATAATGTCATAGAGAATCTAATGATTTATTTGAGAAGATAATTGAGCTTGTTTCTTCTTCTGTTTTTTTCATTTGTATATTTTTATCATAGAAATCTATGCATTTAAGAACGTATTTTTTCCCGGTCTAAGTATCTAATTGTATAGGAATCAAGTAGAGAGAAAACGCATTATTTTCTTGCCGGATGTTAGAATTTTTCGGCGGATATTTTCTTAAGTCGGCGGTCACTTAAAAATAACATTATTGGGTTAGAACAGATGTTTTAGTAGCAGACTAGTCTGCTAACATTCAATGAAAACAAGCCCTTGATTGATATTGTGACTATTCTTAATCTACGGTAAACATTTTTTTGTCAACTTTCGCGTTTGTCTTTGTATTTTTGTCGGTTAGTTCAGAACAAATCTTTCCAAACATCTGGTTTTCTTTCGTGTTTTCTCCTTTTTTTCCCTTTCTTCTCCATTAATCTTCTTATATATATATTCTATCTTTCTTTTCTCGTTCTTATTCTTACACTTGTAGCGTTGCTTCGTCTTTCCCAAATAACCATTCCGCAAGATACATCTCACATACTAAGAACAGAAGAAAAAACAAATTTCTCTCCTCTTCTCTTTCTCTTCACTTATTCTCTCTTTGTTCGCTATAATGTAAAAACTTTGTTTTTTCATTTGTCTTAATATTTTGCCATCAAGCAGTTTTCATGAGACGACACATGTAGATCATACATAAGAGAAATTGACAGATCATCAGTGAGATGATGAAAATCTTTGTCGTTTTGTTTTTGCGTTTAATTTTTTTGATTGATAAACACGACAAATAGAAAGAGAATGCTTGATGCATGGCAACATCTGGACATACTTTTAGCGTTTTTTTTAGCTTTTCTTATTTCTATCTCATCTCAATCGACGCGTTTGATATCCGCCAGAAGAGAAACCTCTTCAGAATTGAAATACGATAATCTATATTTTCTCAGATCATCCTTTCTCAATTCCTTTTTTTCTTTTTAACTTATCCGTTCTTTTAAATATAAATGTGCAGAAGTAATAAGATCAGATAGGTTTGCGAGTACGTCTTTTATCTTCATATTACAGATGGAAGCAGGATGATATTCAAGAGAAAAAATCGAGTTAATGAATCTAATCATTCCGTAGTCATTTTTATTAACACTAACAGTGCATTGAGCAAATATGTGCTGCACAAATGACAAGGCGAGTATTGTTATTTTTTAAAAAATAATTTTCATACGTCACTATCCTAAAGCAAATACTGAGAATCCTGGACTATGTCTGTTGGATAGATTTCAAGAGATGTGTTTTATCCTAGATAAGTCCTCAGTTGTTTTCCTAGCACTTCTTGTGTTATATTTTCAATTTATTAAAACAATTCTTTAGTGTAATTAGAAAAATCGTTTCGTACTCAGTCACGAATCTTTTAGATTTAGCTCAAGTAGGATGTTATCATGGAGAATGCATGTGATAACGATATTGGACTAGAAAATTTCCTGAGAAGAAGCTAAAGATCTGTCAAAAGAAGTCAGCAGTCAAGCTCGAGGAAAATTAAAAAAATATCACGTTTCGTCCTCTTTCTTTCTCTTGACTAAACATTTAGAGAATAATATTGAGTAGACATTTTTAACAAATGACTTTCATGTTGAATTGACTTCGCGTCATAAGAATCGTTCTCAGTGCTCTCAGATTGTATCATAAATGTTCGCTAGTTGGATCGAGAAGTAATCCGTAATATCGTATTAAAAAAGTTTTTCCTTTCATCTGTCGAGTGTTAATCGTTCTCTCTTTATTCACTCTTGAATAACTTCTAAAGAGAGAAAAAGAAGGAAAAAAAAAACTTTGAAAAATTAATAACTCGTTTTCCCAAAAAAGAACTATTTAGTAAGTCAGCAAAAAAAAACCAGTTCAAACTTTTCCGTGCATTTCATTCATATATATTTTTTTCTTTGATAAAAAATTAAATGAAAAATATAGAGTAATCTATTTAGTTTTGTTTTTCTTTTCTATTTAAATTACAATTAGATCGACTTTGATTTCTTCATAATGCCGATGAATACATCACATATCTTTGTAAATAGTGCATCGTTAATGGCAACGAATATCCAAGAAGATGAATCCGACATATGCTATTCACGTTTATTGACAATTATTTTCAAGACACAGCCAATGTTTTTATTAGTATTTGGTTTTATTGCAAATTTATGTTCATTTGCCGTTCTTACTCGACCACGTTTGCGTCGTCGGCCAACATTTTCCTATCTTGCCTTTCTTAGTCTATCGAACTCGCTGTTATCATTAGTTCATGCGAGTTTTACAATCTTGGGTGTCTATTTTGGTTTAACACTTGACAATCTACCATTGTTTATTTTCTGTCGATTTCTTAATCGATTTGTCATCGATTTTCTCACACATTTCTCGTTATATACATTGACAGCTGTTGACTTAGATAGAATACGCACGGTAACATCGAAAACAACAGGTGCACATCGTGCTAGTCGCTCCAATGGCGCTCGACAACACGGGTGGGCACGAGCATTTGTCCGTGTTTGTTTTGTTGAATTTTTTCTTGGCTTTATATTATTTTTGTTTAATTTTCATTGGCTAATTTCCTATGGGCACACAATACCACATCCTGACGGTATTCATTATCAGACAACTTGTGCGCCTGAACTAAACAATTTAACCGAAGCTAGTTCGTATACAATTGGATATAATAAATACTTAACATCGATTTTACCGGTTATTGAAATGATTTTATTCAATATTTTGCCGTTTCTTATAAGTGTTATTGCAACAATTGTTATTTTAAAACATGTTTCAACTAAATATACGCTCTTAAATCACATTAATAAACGCTTAAAAAAATCCCGACGACGAATGGAATTGCATTTGTCGATTTTGTTAATATCATTAAATTGTGTTTTTATTCTATTTACAACACCACATAATATTGTCACGATTTATATGGGACAAATTCAAAAACATTTAGGTGATGATCACGATGAAAATCAGGACGATGTTTGTCCTATTTATTGGCTACAGAAAAGTCTCGATTTACTACAACAATGTTATTTCATGTCGACATTTTTCCTTTACATATTAACAAATAAACGGTTTCGTGAAGAATTTTACGAATTAATTAAGCGGAATTTCTTCTCATCATGCAGACATGCTCGTACAACTCGTTCGACAACACAAATTTCTTCACGTCACCGCCGACATCATAGTCACAGTAATGGCGTATTCGACAAAATAAATCATCTTCAGCCTCCGAAAGTCGGCATGATGCAAACACGATATTCTATCTCTGAGTATATGTCTCATGATGATTATGAAGATGAGGATGCGCCCTCGACATCGCGAGGTTGTGAAACAAGTGACGCACGTATAAATACGAACCATTTATCGTTAATTTGATTTGTGTTCAAGTGGTTAAGACCTTTGGAAAAAATATATTATTTTTATGTATATAAACATTTTTCTTTTTCTTTCTCTCTTTCGTTTTGTTTTTTTTCTATACATCAATGTTGTGATATCCAATATCGGAAAAAGCAAAGTCATACGAGAGCAATAATCTTCTTTCAAGTTGTTTTTAGTGGGTTTATTGAAGCCGTTGAATTATTCTTAAGTAGTACAAGAAAAAATAAGAGAAATGAACGGAGATAAGAAGAACGCAAAATTGTAATCAAAATAATTCATAGAAAAAGAAACGGATATACACAAGGTGTTTTGTTATGTCAGGCAGTTGATAGGCGAGAAGGAGGAGGTGTTTGTTTTCTTAATGAAATATTTATATCAAAACTTTGTAAGCGTTCTAAAGCTGTATCTAAGATTGTGCCCGGTGTCCGAACGGAACGTAAAGATATACTTCGGACTTGTTCATAATGCCGTTGAATTTGAGTCACGAGAGATTTCGCACGTCGTTGATTGAGTTTATCTTTTGAATTATTAAGAACTTGATCAAGAGGTTGATCAACAATTGTTTTTCGATCACGTATCGTATCCAGTAACTTCGTAATTTCTTCGACTCGTGGACGATTGGTCAGACGAACAGGCGGTAAAGTTCTTTCCTACAAACAATATCATAACAAGTAAATAATTTGCACTATAAACTTTTCGGTTATTAGAAGATCAATATCAATATTCGACTCATATTACTCCGAAATTAGTAATTTAAAACTAGCAGATTACGTCGGCGGAAGAAAAAAAAATATATACGTATAATCGCACTCGAATGACGAACGAACTAAAGGTTTAGATGATCTCCTACAATGATAGTGTCTCCGTTACTCGGAATATTCGTTTTTTTTTGTTTAATCAATTTATATTTAACATTTAATAACATTTACCATTCGTTTGGGAATAAAGGTGCGTTGTCGTCGTGTGACTTGAACATTGTCATGTCGAATAACTAATGGATTCCGTAAAATTTGTTTTAAGTCACGTACGCAATGGATTACACCTTAATCAATTAGAAAAACAAATGAGCATATTAGAAATATGTGAATAGATTTTGTGGTAATTAAATTACTATTCGGAACTTGAATGTCATTTTCATTTTCAATATTGAGAAATGCTTCGAATCCTTTGAATTTTGAATCAGGCAATGCCGATGAATCGGTAGGATCACTTGGTTCCGGTGGATTTGGTCTTTCCGTTGGCAAAACATTTGGATAGACATCATCATTTTCAAACTAAACATAAATTTTGTTTTTGTCATTTTTCTCGGAAAAAATTAATCTGTAATTTGAGATAAATATACTTCAGTCATGAAAATATTTTCTGTTTGTTGATTTGGGCTTTGATCAAATGTGTCGGATTCACTAGCGAACTTCGCTTCATTATCTAAATAGCGTAAAAATCATGACAATTATGGTATTTAGTTGATTTTAATTTTAGTTCAGGATACCATTTGTTTTGCATTTTTCCTCATCGGATGTAGAATTCTGTTCGCTCGCTGAATTTAATATGGGTAATAACTGTCCGTCTGATTCGTTATTACTGTCACTTTTAATGTAGTCAATATATTGCTTGACAGCGCCAGATATAAGCTGATCCACGGGGATTTTCGGTACTTTTGCTATTCGATTTGTCACCTGAATAAAAAAAATCATGAACTCTTATAAGCTGTTGTCTGTTTAATCAATAGAAATCCTTTACTTTGCGATGTTTTTTTATGGGTTTTGCATAGAATTGTTTTTCTGTTCTCGTGTTCGGATTAATTCTATTGAAAAAAAAGAAGAAGATTTACTTAGGTCAATGAAAACTAATTTGTATTGTCTACCGGTGCACCTTCATCCCAAGTCGGTCAATTAGAAAACTTTCGACTAACGGTGGAAGACCCACATGATTTTGAATAAGTGGATTATCCGTTAAGACGATTTCCGTTAAGCCTGGCCATGACGCAACTGCCATGACATCGTCCTCTTCGTTAATCTTAACAGACAAATAAGGAGATTTGCGAATAAAAAAAAGAAAATTAGTTGCTGGATTCTAACGAGATTTGAACTTATGTCGAGATATTGTAATTCGGGAAAAGCTGGAAGAGAAATATCTTCTTCTTCGGTTTGAGCCTTTCGATTTGGTGTTGCCGATTGACTTTCTTCATCTTCTTCGAATATTGTACTTTTGATTAAATCATCACCACTTGAACTCAAACCTTGTTGAATATAATTCAATGGAGGATTGGCTAGAATAAGTCATATATGTTAATTAGAAATAAATAAATCAAGTTTATTTTCTCTACGATTAGTTAATTGTTTTCGTTTCAAAGCCGTTTTGGAATATTCTTGAATAATTTGTCGGCCTTGTAGAATTTTCAAAAATGGAATTGTACGAATTTGATTGTTTTGTAAATGAAGACGTTTAAGACTAATTCATTGAAATTATTTTCATTTTATGACAAACAAACAAAAACAAATAATAGTGTGATTCTACTTTTTCAAATACGCCAAATGAATAAACAATTCATCTTCAACTAATTTATTATGATCAAGATACAATTCTTCTAAACGAGGAAATCGTTCTTTCACATATTCTTTTCCATGTCTAAATAAAACAATAAAACCAGGTTTTTCTTCATCAATTCAAAATTCGTAAAAAGAAAAGCAAAGAATAATAATAATAATAATCATCTGAGAGATATCATAAAAATTATACCTTCAAAAACAAAACAACCAGCTAAAATACGTTTAATAACATAAAACACTCATCAAAGAACAAACAAACAAACAAAAAGCTATTGATTTTCTTACATATCCGTATGTACATAAGGTTTAGCTAGTCGACGTGACAGACCAACGAGGTCGTTTCCACTTGCGCGAAGTACTCGTAATGATGATAGCATGCCTAATGTTTCAATGTCGTACATGGTTAGATTATTGTACGAAAGATTTAATTCCTGGAAAATGAAATGTATGTTGAAATTTTTAGTTTTTCGTTCTCAAGGAAAGTTTGAATTTACCTCGAGAGTTTCGTAATCGTTAATATTGAGCTTGATATTTTTGATTTGATTAAATGATAGATCGAGATGAGTCAATTGAGGAAAATTTTTGAAGCCATCTTAATGAAAAATAAAAATCAATTTCGATCGTTTTTGTTTTTGATTTACATACGAAATGGAAGTTGATTTTCGCTTGCATCAATTCGCAGAATGTTATCAAATAATAGAAAATCTTCTTCTTTTACCTAAATTTGTCAAATTAGTTCGTTTTGTTTCAATTCAAAGAAAAAACTCGATAGATTACTCCTTGCAGATCTAATCCATTGATATTCAAAATAACAACATTCGATGGATCTTCGATAGCACAATGATGCATCTAAAACAAATTCATTATCGGTTCTATTCCAAAATTTATTTATTTATTTACGATAAAAAAACCATCGAGTAAATGTTCGATTGTCTTTTCTTTGCCTGACCATCGTTGTTTTTTCTTGATTTCAAGTTGACTTAGATCAGTGTCATACGGTGTTGGAGTCGAAAGAGTAGTTAGAATAGCCGCAAAACGTCTCTGTTCAGTATCACGTAATGCAACGACCCATTGTTCTATTCAAACAAAAGAAAACATACGAATATTCTCTAGATTTGTTTTCTTACGGCTTGATGCTGAACTTTTGAGTAAATTTCGAACTGGAAAACAATTCGTTGGCAAATCCGTGATACTTCCATTGCCACTAAATGGTCCATTATCATATTTAATCCATGGCAAAGCCGACATATTTGAAATGCGAATATGATTTTCTCAACTAAATTTCCATTAAAATTGTTGTTACTTTAGTAACCAACTCCATTCGAGAATATTGACTTTTTTTTTACAAATCATCTAATGCCATCTACGAAACGACGTTTGATAAGTTCTATGAAAGAGATACAAATCAACCAATTAGAAGAACGATTGCGCGTGACAACAGTTGCTCAATTTTGTAATTATTAAAAACTAATCAAGTTTAGTTTTCTTTAGATTATTAAGAGATAAAATCGAAATAAAAAAAGACGAATCTATTCATATGTCGGATTCGAATAGTAAACCAGATGGCAATACAAATAAATCAACTAATAATCGAACGAATAAACCAGAAATTCAAAGATATTCAGTTTCCAAAGGAAAATATTCATCACGTTTGAACGCTGAACGACCATCATCAGGTACGAAAACGAAGGATTTCAATTCAATGACTCTTGTTTTTCAAGGAAATTCCAATCAGAAAAAGCAACAGTACTATCAAAATGATTCATCGTATTATTATTACGATGATGGATATTATAATTACCAACAAAGACCACAAAGAAAACAGCAGAAAACCAAACCAGTTGAAAATCAATCGAAAAAAAATGAAGCATCAGCTGATGTTAAAGATGAAAGTACTAGCGAAACAGAATTAGTAAGATTTAAACAAAACAAAAATCGTTTTGTAATCATTCAATATTTCTCTTTCTTAGGAAGTAAACAAAGGTATTGAAAGTATGACATTTGAAAATAAAAAAGTAACGGAATCAAAATCATCAACTGAAACACATGCTGGTTTAATCTATCTTAATAATAACAACAACAACAATAATAATAATAGTACTGCTAGTAGTAGTAAAGAATCTCCTTCGGATAATCATTCTTCACCACGACAATATCATAATCAAACAAGAAAGAAATCGTCTCAACAAAAAAAAGAGATCCCATCAAATCAACCTCAATCGATCACACAATCATCTCGTGGTTTGACAAATGTAACTCGAACATTATACGATCCAAATGCACCTGCATCGAAAATTCAATCTGTATCTGTCATTCAACCAATACCGACAACACCAACAGTTAAACTTGTTACAAATTCAACACAATTTACACCATCTCCTCCACCATTAATGTCAACTAATACTCAACAACAAATTCAAGAATTTCATCAGAAGTAAGCAATCTTTGATTAATCATCGATCGACAATATTAAACATCCTATTTAACTGTATCTCTGTAGCTATCAATCGTAAGAATTTGTTTGACTAATTGCTCTCGCTCTAACTTTTTCGAATCTCCTCATGTTTCTTCTTTCGTTTTTTTACACTGCTCATGCTTTAGCAAACTAATTTATACATTAATAGAATTTGAAAACGATTGATTGATTTCACACACATGTACGTATATATTTCTCTTCTTTTTAATTTCAAGGCAATTTTTTAATCAAGAATTATGGAATCAAACATATGGAAATACTACACAAACTGATATTAATTTCCAAGCTGGACAGTGAGAATCAAAAACTATCAAACTTGAATATATCGGCTGATGTTGTTTGCCTATTTCAGAGCCGTGCAAATGAGAAAACAAGCATTCAGCTATTGGATGGCACAAATTCATAATCTCGAAAAATCTTTATTGATCTATTTGAACAATTCTCCGCATATGGATGTGAATTTCCAACGAATGATGGAAGCCAAGTATTCGATTTGATTTGTCCAAACTTAATCATCGATTTTCTTTCGTGAATTTTGCAGAACTACACTTCAACAAGCGTATATTCATGCAATGATGATCGATATTGAAACATCATTATCGAAAAATCTCGATGCACAACTATGGAAATCATGCTTTCATAATGTTATCGAACGCTTCAGAGAATATGATAAACAATCAACTGACAATAGCAATGTAAAAAAATGCATTGAAACCGTTATTGAAGATGTAAATAAACAAAAGACTAAAAATTCGAAAACACAATCGACCGAGAATTTTGCTTTAGGGTGAACGATTTTTCCTCGCGTTTATTCGTCAACTTGAATCTGCTTTTAATATTGATACAAAATTGTATTTTAATCCCAATGCTTATCCACCTGAATTGAGTACAATTGCGTCGAAATACGCCCTTCTTTGCACGCAACATTGCTTTCTCAATCTTGGAGATTTAGCTCGGTACTTATTCTCCAAGTTGATTAGTTCTTTTTACATAAGAGAAAATATCTAATTTTAGATACAAAGAAACCAATCGAAATGGAACCGATTACTCCGAAGCGAGAAAGTAATAACATTTGATTTCGATTTAAAATAGTTCTCGTTTTCATTGAAATAAACGCATATTTAGATACTACCTTCGTGCTCGCTTACTATATCCCAAAAATGGCAAATCCTGTAAACAATTAGCTATTCTAGCTGTGATGACAGTACGCATAAATTCGATTGTTGAAAAGATAAAATACTTCTCTGTGTATAGCATCGACGATTAGACGCAATTTATTATTATGTTCGTGCTTTAGCAACAACGACATTGAATGATAGTGTCAAACAAAATCTTGTTTCGTTGTTTGAAGAAGCTCGACGACGTGTAAGTGTTTCAATTGAAAACAAATTGAATTGAATATCGATGGATTTTAGTTGGAGATTTTCGAAAAAGAAATTAAAGAACGTGATAAGAAGAACGAACGAAAAATCCGAGCTGGAAATCAGAAACTTGAAATTTGGAAGCGAACTGACGGAACTATCGTCGGCAAAAGTCTCGACGATGGTCAAACAACAAACGATCAGCTCGATTTCGACGGATCAGTTTCACAACAAGAAGTAAATCCAATCACATTTGCATGATTCGATCATTTCTCATCTGATTTTATTTAGCGAATTCATTGGTTTATTTTGAATTATATTACATTACACGGAAAACTGTATACGAAAACGGGGTAAGATCGCGATTGTTGATAGAGATAGTTGACGGCGAATATTTTGTTTCGAATTAAAGAATGGAAACATATACTGAATTATGTTCTCGAATGCTTCGTCAATTTCAATATCTACTTCGTCATGAACCGTGTGTGTTTGGTAAACAACAATTAGTTCAAATGATGGCGATTAATATGTATCAAATCGAAGTTGCTAAACAAGTTAATGTTTCTGGTATGATCTTTTGTTTGAAAACAAAAATATGCAATCCATCATGTACTTTTTTTTGTTGTTCAGTTAATATTGTTGTTCGTTCACAATACGAAGAATCATCTCTTCAATTAGCACTCGATATGTTCGGTTTACTGACCGAACAAACAGCTCGTGTTCTCGAACGTCATTTAAAAACTCGTTCAACATTAACAAATCCTGATACGACACCAGGAATATTCAATCAATGGTTGAGACATGTTTTTCCTTCGCTAAAAATTTTCACCGATTGGATGACTTGTAATGCTCAAGCATTCATCCCATTGCCTGATCAATTACCAGCTGAATTCGGTCCACATCCGGATATTTTAACATCTCTAGCTAAAGTTGTTAATCGAATACGAACCATCGATCGAACACATATTCAACTTGGTTCGAATTTGCCAAGTAAATCGAAAATTGAATTTATCGAATTACATTTCTTTTTTTTTGTTTGTTTCTGATTTAGATTCGATTCCAGTGATTTTAGAAGAAGATATCGAGTTAAGTGGTTTCTATCCTCTGCTTACACTTCCGGCTGATACTTTACAAACAATTCTTGACACACCTTTAGTAAAAAAATGTACAATTAAAAAGTTTTTTTTTAAAAATTTCTCATTAAAGGACGAAGCCAAAGATTGCAAACGTATTACTCGTTTATGTTTCTTCGCTGATTATCTCTGTGGTCTTAAACAGCCTGTTTTTATTTACAATGTCCAACAGAAAGTCTACCAACCAGCACTCAAATCCGCCATTCATTCAGAACGAAGCAAGAGTCCAACAACTGACAATCAAGTAATTCGTCTTCATTTCATTGAATTGTATCTCGATTTCATTGAATTAGAACTGTTCGATTGACCAAGAAACCAGTTTTAATGAGCCATCATCACCGATTTCAAACTCGAATTCTCACGATCCATCTTCACCTGATGTGTCTGTCGATGGTGTGGATATGAAAGAATTAAAACGTAAGAAACGTTTACTCGAACATCAACTAGCTGAAAAACAAAAACAAGAACAAGTCGTCAAAGTAAAGATTCTTTGTCTTTCTCGATAAACATGTCGATAAATTTGAATTTTGTCTCAGGATATTCTCAATACATCACGATTAATCGAAATCGAAGTTATTCCACGTTTTATCGTTCTCGATACGAATTGTTTTGTTAATTATCTTCCAATTATTTACAAATTAATCAAACAAGGACGATTTACCATCATCATTCCTTTGATCGGTTTGTTTTCTCGAAATATAATCCTTAAGCAAAACAGAAAAAAAGACAAATCAATATCATTTTAGTTATCTGTGAACTCGATAAACTATCAGTAACAACGATTGTCGACGATGATTCTTATGAACATGCCGAAATGGTTCGTCGACAATCGAGTCAAGCTGTTAAAATGATTGAGGAATGTTTTGCAAGTAAAGAAAGACGAGTACAAGCAATGACAGGCGAAGGAACAGTGTTAGATTCGATTCAATTTCGAAACGAAGTCAAAAAACACGTAGGACTTTAATATAAAAGTTCATTTCGATCGAAATTCCTTTCTCATTATAGGAATCAAATGATGACACCATTCTTGGCTGTTGTTTGAAATACGTAGGCTATTCGAAACGAATTGATTTCGTTATTTTCTTTTTGTATTTTAGTGCCACGATAATCCGAGAGAATTCTTCCCACAAAATAAAGGTGAGTGTTTCGTAGTGAAAAAAAAACGAAGCGGATTGATTGAGATTTGAAATTTAGATGGAGCAATTCGATTACATCGTGAAGTTGTTCTGATCACTGATGATCGAAATTTACGTTTGAAGGCTCAAGCTCGTAATGTACCTGTTAAAGATTTGATGAAATTTCTCGAATTAGCACAAGTTGTTCTGTGAAAGAAATCATTTCGATTGAATTGATTTTTAGTTGATAAGAATAACGTAAAATAGCAAATCAATCGAACCGGTGTGTATTTGGACAATTCAACATCAACTTGTTTATTAGTTGACTGTCAGATGAACGTTTTCTTCTTCTTTGTCGGAATTTGAAATTTTTTTTGGATAGTGAAAGTGTTTTGTTACTTTTGACTTTCATTGCAACATGGATTTTTGGTCGTTTCTCTCTCTCTCTCTTTTGATGACTGTATCATATAGAAGTCAAGAAAATTGTTTTCTTTTGTCTATTAATAAATTATTATATTCATACGTTTATCTTGATAAATTGTACTCGTTTTATTAGACAATTATCTTCTGACGTCGGAGTTAAATGTTCTTATTCAATGTTTGCATACTAGTTTCGAGGTTACGTATGTATTTCCAATAAAAAACAAAGAACGCACGAGTCATTTGATACTTGAAATTTAATCGTTAGTATAACAGTTTGTAAAGAATAGAAAACTAAGAAATTGACAATGAACAAATAGAGAGTTCTCGCTGACACCGAATCATTCGAAGAAAAGAAACATGAAAGAAGGAGATACGCGAGTTTATTTGTACGGAAAAACGTATTTAATAGCTAACGATGAGTTCTATATTCGGAATGATTCGGTTGTACATTTGGCTGCAGGTGATAGACATACGTTGATTGTCATGGAATCAGGTCGTGTTTATGCATTTGGACAAAATAGTTCAGGTAGAAAGACAAAAAAGAAAACAGATTGTTCAAAATTCATTCTCTAATTGCAGGTCAACTAGGTCTTGGTCATACGAATCAAACTGATCGTGTTTTGTGTATAAAAAGTTTGAAATTTCATCGAACAAACGAGAAAGTTCTCTTGGCAGCATGCGGTCAGCAATCATCATTAGTTGCAACGAATTTTGGTTCGTTGCATGCATTTGGTTCGAATCATCGTTGTCAATTAGGTGTAAAACCGAGTGTTCTAACCAAAATGTATCCATCACCAATTAAAATTCAATGTTCTTCAATGAGATTTTCTTGGAAACAAATATCGATGGGTGCTGAACATGCGTGTGTATTAGCAAATAACGGACAAGTTTATGTTTGGGGTTCGAATCTTTATGGTCAGTGTGGATTCGAGCAAAAATATCCAATGATCGAAACACCTACACAATTAAAACTTGTCTATGCCGGCGATTCAATGTAAATTCTATAGATTCTTTGATCTTCGATCTTCGATCTTTTCTAGTTCATGCGGATATTATCATACAGCTTTGATTAGTACTGATGGTCGTTTGTTTTTATTTGGAAACAATATACATGGACAATTAGCTTGTTCGAACCTCGAATTTTGCTTTGAACCGAGAGAAGTTGTCTTACCCGATCGTGCACAAGCAATCGCATGTGGGAACCAACACACAATCGTTCTGACAGAAAAAGGGAATATTTACACATGTGGTAGGATTTCCGAGTTGAATATTTTTCTTTTTACACAAAAAAAAATAATCTATGTCAGGACAAAATGATCGTGGCCAACTTGGCCTCGGACAGAAAATCTCTTCTGCTGATCATTTTCAATTGATCGAAAATTTACCACAAAAAATGTCGGCAATAGCTGCTGGCGAAGGTCACACAATTGTTGTTGATTGTCATGGTGAAATCTACGCGTTCGGAGATAATAAATATGAAAAAATCACTTCAGATACAAATTTAAATCTATTCGAACCATTTTATGTTGATCAATTTCGAGGTTTTGAAGTTTTACAAGTAGTTTGCGGTGGCCAGCAAACTGTTATTCTTGCTAAGACGAAATCAATCCAAGGTAATTCAATCAAAACGCTATTCATTCGAAAGATCATCTCTCGTTTTCAGATGACGTTGATGAAAGTATTACTCGAACAAATTCAATTAGTACGAAGAAAACTCAAAAACATTTTTCTCAACGCATCGATAACGATGATCGCTTACCAACAAACGAAGAACATGCATTGAGTCATATCACTCAAAAATTAGCATCTGAGAATCATTCTCCCATAAATAATCTTCAAATTTCAATTCATTCGGATGATGGCAGATCGTTATCTGATAAGCAAAGCGTCGGCTCATCGGACGATCAAAATTTCAAACGTGTGTCATTGGAAATCGTTAGTCAACACAGTTATCAATCGACAAATTCCGGACGTACATCGTCGTCGATCTCATCAATTGAAGCTCAACATTCGACAATCATCTCCGAAATCGAAGAAGATTTACAACATAGTTTCTATTCATCAACCGATGATTCATCGGGCAAACTCTATAAAATCCAATCGGAAGACAATCATTCGAATTTTTTCTCACGAATGTTCGCGTCACATTCCACACATAAATGCACGACAACGTCGACAACAACAATGCACGAATCAAAACTATGTTCGTTAATGTAAAATGCTCGAATTTGTACGATTCTTCAATCGAAACAATTTAATTCGATAGAGAAAGCAAAGAAACGCCCGTTTTTTATATGAAATCAGGAGGAAAAACGAATAAATATTTTCTCGATTGTATTTATGTAATTTTTGATATAGTTAGAAAATATTAAAAAAAAAAGTGAAAAAAACAAGTCCGGAAATAGACTTCCAGGTGAGAAAGATAAAGAAATGCTAATAGCTCAGATTTTGTCTTTAAAATAATTAAAATAGTTCATACATATCATATTCTTTTGTCTTTTTTTCTTCTCATTTTAGTCATTCCATTGATGCTACGTTGCCTGGAATATTTTCCTGTTGTTTTTAATATTATTTTTATTCGACTTCCGCATCCGGCTATTCGTTTATTTTTTTTGATCGAGATTGTCGAATTGATCTAGAAAATTATGTTAACTAACAAAACAAAAGAAAATCTCTCTAATCTCTAATGGATTAGAAAATATGCTTCGAACGACACGAACCGAATAAAAAACAATGCCCCGAAACTTCAATAAAACATCATATGATTTATTGATCTTGGAGAGAGAAAAGAAAATGATAGGTTTTTGAAATAATATCCCTCTTTTTTTTTCTTCGTTCCTTTTTGTACTTATTGACTATCAATCGTAAAACATACTGGATATCGACGGCATATTTATTTCTATTACTAGGTCGAAGGTGATAAGCGAGAGTGTAAAAGCAAAAGCAGAAAAAGAAACCGAAACACGAACAGAAAAAAAAAGCGAGAAAAGAACGTCAGAGGAAAGAAAAAGAGAAGAGAAGAAAAAAACAAAATAACAACTACTGAAAGAAAAACAACACCGCCACTACCATCATCATCATCCTTATTGTCGTTGTCGAAGTACAATAAAAGAAGAAAACGAAACACGAGAGAAGAAAGAATTACTATGAGCCATGATCTATTCGACGACGAAGAACATACGGCAAAATATCGTCAACATCGGCCTGGTTATCCGAAGAAATTATATGAACATATAATTAACTATTATTTTAACGGTAAAACGACGGATGAGAAAATTCCATTAGCTATCGATATCGGTTGCGGAAGTGGCCAAGCAACCGTCGATCTTAGTTCGTAAGAAAATCGATACTTTTATTTTCGAGTATTTAATTATACTTTTGTTTTTCGTTTCGTCGAAAGATTGTGCGAACGTGTTATTGGTCTTGATGTAAGTGCGAATCAACTCGCACATGCAATAACGAAAGACAACATAGAATACAGCTGTCATACAGCTGAAGATTTGTCATTTATTCAATCGAATTCAGTTGATTTAATTACAACAGCAACGACTTTACACTGGCTTGATATTGAAGTATTTCTTGAAGAAGCCAAACGTATTCTCAAGCCACGAACAGGCGTTCTCGCTGTATGGACTTACGCTTTAGGTACACTAGATAATCCCATGGCTGATGCTGTCTATCACGAGTTTCATCAAGTTCTTTTATTTCCATATTGGAATATGAAACGATGGTTAGCACATGATTATTATGAATCATTAGTGCCATTATTACCCTATAAGTCGACGCTACGTCAATTTACAATCGAACAGCGAACAGAAACAACATTGGGACAATTTCTTGGCTTTGTTGAATCATTATCCGGTTGTCAAACATATCGAAAACAGAACGGCGAAGAAGCTTATCAAGAAATTCTATCAACTTTACGGCAAAGATTAGTTCAATGTTATTTGAAATTTAAACTAAGAAACAATAATAATGATGAAATCATTGATTTTGATTCAATTCAAATTACTGTTTCAAGTCCCGTACGACTCTATTTAATGAGAAAAAATCAGATCTAATTCACGCTGCCTTTCAAAGAATCCTCTCTGCATACTTTTCGATGTTTTGTACATAAATTTTTCTTTCTCTCATTTCATGAAAAATTGGACATCGCTCAGTTTCGGTTTTCTTTTTGTACCTTCTATGTAATAATAAATAATGGTAAAACATGGTTTATATGAAAAAATAAGCCAAAGAATTGCTGATGAAGACTACGTAAAGAAAGAATATATTAATTCTTTTTCTAATGATTGCATCTCAATAGATTGCTAATTATAGAAAGCAAAAATAAACTCAGTTATTTGTTTATATTCTTTTTCTGGCCAGAAAATATAAAGAATCACGGATCATCAAAGAATATCGCTGATTTCCTGGATATCTATTTGCACGAGCTAAATCAATGTCAAAATCAAAGGTCAAAAAACATATATCCCCTGGTTATTATCACGTGTAAATAGTTTCAACAGAAAAACATTTACTAATAAAAATTCTGATATTCCCGAAGTAAAGTTTAATTCTGCATCATGTAGTTTTTATTTCCAATGCATTTCTCGGAGTTTATAATTAAATTCTTTCGCCGAAATATAAAAATCGAATAGAACATTAATTAGTCGATATAAATTCTCTTCATGTCTGTTCTTCTTATTATTATTATCATCAAAATCGAGGTCAAGCTGTTAACAGAAAACGCACCGAAAAACAACAGTAACACGCGAAGATCCGAGTACTTTCTTATCATGAATCATTATTTTGAATAAAAATAATTTCTAGTTACTAATTAAACAAGCTACTCCAAATAGAATAACATAATTGTCATGCTGCTATAGAAAAAAAAACTTACTCTCTTTCGTCTCAAAACGACACAATCCATCACCGAAGGAATTAGACGATCTATTTTTACTCGAGTATTATCTCTTTTCCTACTGATTATCTCTAGAAGTTCTTAATAATACATGCAATGGGTCCTTTCAGTCGGTAAGAAACTAGATTTTTAATATAGAAGAAAAAAATGTGAAGAACATGCGAGAGTATTATATTATCAATAAATAAGTATTTACTCGTTTTAAATGTCAAATTAGAAATGATGCGTGATTGAATAAAGAGAATATAATCAGTCCTACTTGTGCTAAATTATTTATTAAGATAAGTTTTCACTTTTTATGGGAACGTGCATAGGTTAAGATATGATTAAATCGTCTTGAGTCTGAATATAAATCTATAGAACAACTCATAATAACTTTTGCTCGGTGATTAGTTCAATTACTTAACAAGTTTATTAAAATGAAAGGAAGTAGAATAACTAAACTCAAGTTTTTAAAATACGTATTTCCAAAAAAAAAACGAAGAAGAAGAATGAAAAAATTCTAATTACAAGAAGTGCTGTTCTCAACGTTCATGTTTTGCCATATAAAAAGTCAGCAGAGTATCGAAAGATATATGCACTTTTTTTCTTCTGGTAAACTTTCTCGATGGCTATTGTCGAAACAAGTTTATCTCGTTCGATTAAATTCTGGATTCTTCTTGCTTTTCAAATCCCATCTATTAGCTGTTCAATTTTTCTTTTATACAATTCATTATGTTTCCGAATTAATCGTCGATCGATACCTAATCATGTCATAACACTCATGCTGCTTATTGGCTTCTTTTCAGTAACATTCGATCTTTCAATAACAATGAATTATCTTCACGAAGGATTTGTTAAATTTCAAACGAGATCGTTTTGTTTATTTTGGATGTATATTGATTACACATTATATGCAAGTGGAATACTTTTAACAGCATGGGCATCAATCGAACGGCATATCCTCGTTTTTTCGATACAATATTTTCGTTCGACTTCTCAAAAGATTTACTTTCATTATCTACCGATATTAGTTTTGTTGATTTATCCATTTATTTTCTACGCATGCACAATATTCATCTATCCTTGTGATATTACTGAGCTTAACTTTAATCAAACACTCTGTGGTTCACCTTGTTTTAAATGTCAATCACCAATACTTAACTGGTATGATATGTTAATACACAGTGTACTTCCATGTACAATCATCGTTACATTTAGTCTCGTTCTTTTAATTCGAGTTATTAAACATAAACGTCAGATTCAACAACAATTCTTTTCTTGGCGAAGACAACGCCGTTTAGTCAGACAATTGTTGTCTATAACTTGTTTGTATATATCAATGAATATGCCATTGTTTATTATTATTTTAATTCAACAATGTTGTGATGCGACATTTGCTCGTACAGAACATGGACTATATTTATTTTATTTGTATTATTTTTTAGTTTTACTATTGCCATTTGTTTGCTTACAATCACTTGGTGGTTTGAAAAAAAAATGTCGACAAATGAACTGTCATTTAATAGAAAATCGTAGTCGAATTCAACCACTCGAGAGATTGAAACGTCGACATGACTCTTAAAACCGAGGACATTTTCCCGGAAAAAGACGTATATGAATTGTTTAATTGCCGAGTATATATCATTAAAAAAACAACGTATAATTATCTAAAAACTTCTTTCAATAATATTTTTGATTACACTTGGAAGCGTAAAGTAAAACACGCCTCTTTATTGCCTGATATTATTGTAGCAACGATAAAAAGTGCTGCATTTTTGTTTTTGTTTATTAAAATATGCGATTAGTTTATTGATTATCTATTGAATAAAGGGCATAGACTGATATGAATACAGTATAGAAAGAGAGAAAAATTCAAATTTTAGAAAATAAATAAATATTTCTAGCAAAAAAAGAAGAAGAAGAGTGTTAATTGAAATAAAAATCGTCTGTTGTTATATTCAAGAGTGATTCATTGATTGTTGTTTCATTTAATTGTTTTGCTGGAACAACTTTTCGTTGTACAATTTTACATCGTCCATTGGAAATAACTTTCGGTTCGATGCCCTGTTTATTCGTGACTAATTCAATCATTTTTTTATAAGCTAATTGCTGTGCTTTCGTTCTCGATGAGTGAATGCCATTCGATAGGATAATTTTTGAATCGAGAATAAGTCGAAAGAACCATGTTGGTTTATTATTCAATGTTTTCAATCGTTCGATACTTGTTATTGGTATAGTTGCTGGCAATATTGATTGAATATGTTCGACACTATCATTAGTTGTTATATGAGAATTTATAAAACATTCACGTAATCGTGATACAAGCATGATATCGGCCATTAATGGATGAGTATTACTAAACGTAAATTGAATTGATAAGATTATACAAATCGATTGAATTTACCTTTCGAAATCACTTATATCAGAAAGTAGATTGGCCCATTTCGCTTCTTCTTCAAGATCGACATTATTATCTTCTGAAATAAATATCAGAAAAAAAGATATTGTTGTTTTCTCTTTGGAATAAAATCTTTCTTTTTTATCGTTACCATTGAGATTTGACTCGGCATCTTGAAGTTTAGTTATATCTAATCAGAAAAGTCTATTTAAATGAATAATCTCAGAAGAAAAACAATTTACCAAATGATTCTTCATTGTCGATATACGAAATAGGTCCTTTCATTAACGAAAAACCATCATCGTTTGCCTTTGATTCTTTAATAGAAACAAAAAAAATGAAGAAACAAATTAATCGAATAGATTAATACTCGATGCCGGTGTTGACATAGGCGAATAACGACTTTTTGGATAATTATTTGCTCGTGATAAGAACGAGTCACTTGGCTTACCAAATAATGCTAAATTGAATGATATGCATGAATTTTTTCTTTTGCAGAAACGCAAGCTCTACCTGGACGTTGTGTACTTGTCGTACTCGATGACGAATTTCGACGATAACGTGGTTGATGTCTTGATTGAACCTCTGTTTGAGGAACAAGTGCTGCATTGGGCATATGATGATGATCGTGCAATGGCGTTTTTGAATGTTTGGCAAACATCATTTTAACAGTGCTTGTCGGCGGCGATGGAGATGATTTAACTGAATTGCCAAGATGCTGAGCTTTGTGATCAGTTGAGCAAGATGATACATCAGAAAGATTTTCTAAAAATAAATTTCCTAATTATAAATTTCATTTTGTTTAGTAGAGTAATTAGACGAACGTTGATGAAAGGCGATATCTTCGGCATGTATTTGAGCAGCTATTTCCGTTGTTTTAGCCCATGCTTGAATACGTTTTGCAACAAAAGCACGTACATTCGAATCATAGTGTCTAGAATAAACGAATTAGCTAATCACAACTGTCTTTCTCATTCGATTTACGAGATGATCCAAGTGACTTTTTCGAATGGATCTTTGATGCCATGAGTTTGTAAATCAATGATACATGAAGTAAATTGTCGAAGTTCATTCAAACGTTTATCCTTTTAATAATAAATTCATTTTAAAACTAACACAAAAGGAATTTTTTTCTACTTGAAAACCACAAAATTCTCGACGAACATCGAAATCATCGGAATCACAACGAACTTGTGTTGTAATAATTGTTGTCTTCAAAAAAAAAAAAGAAGCGATCAACTTATTTTTTAGAAAAAAACACAAGAAATTCACAAAGGAAATTCGTTTACTTTAGTCATTGTATTCGAATATGTGCGTTACTGATCGACGATGTAAAGATAGATTAAACAAAGTTCATTCGCACATCGAGATATATAAAGATACGAACATCGATTAGTCATTATTCGTGACGATCACGTTCGTTTTTGTTATTATTATTCGAATTAAAAGAACGAAAAAAAAACTATCTTAAGATGTTTATGAAATCATCATTTATCTTTTCTTTGTATATTTCATTCGAAAAAAAAAACATATTAATAAACTTCGAATAAATAAATACACCATTAATTTTTTTTGTATTAATTGCCTAGTCAAGGTTTTTCAAAAAAAATACGCGCTGTCATGTATTTGTATTGATATTACTCATTTTCTATTTGAATGATTTATGAATGTCATGCGTCTTCATGTGACCGTAACGCAGACAACAAGACTATATAAAGCAATTATTTTTATGTTTTGTGTACATTCAAATCATTATTTCAGGTGGAAATATCCTAACCAACGATGTAATAAATAGGTTTTCTCTCTCTTTTTTGAAGTGTCCAATTTTTTACGTAGAAAGAAACAACATGATGTCAAGATATCCTATGCCTTTTCAACCAACACAACCGTATGAACATCATCGAAGACGATTACCTCATAGACCACGTCATCGATATCAACAACCGATATTAATGTATCCTTTAGGTTTTGATGCATCACGATTTTATTATCGAGATCGACACGGTATGTTCGCATTCCGAAAGAAAAACGAAATTCTATTTATTATCGTTTTCGTAATAATACAGGAACAAAACAATCCGTTTCGCAAAATCTCTATACAAATGTTCTTAATGATATGTTGAAATTACATAATCGACATCGTGCATGTCACGGTTCACCGCCATTGACAATCAATCAAGATCTGAATAAAATAGCTCAAACTTATGCGGAACATTTAGCAGCTACATCGAAATTTGAACATAGTGGAAATGAATACAATGGTAAATCATTAGGAGAGAATCTCTATATGCAATGGATTTCTCATGGACATGTAAAAGCCGATGCAAAAGCAGCAGTAAAAAACTGGTACGATGAAATCAAGTTGCACAATTTTGACCGTCCAAAATTTTCAAAAGAAACAGGACATTTTACACAGATGGTTTGGAAATCAACGAAAACAATGGGTGTTGGCGTTGCTTTCTCGCCCGATAGACAAGAAGTTTATATCGTTGCTAATTATTTTCCAGCTGGTAATATTACTAATCCAGGATATTTCGAAAAGAATGTTCTACGACCAACATGTCGAACTCAACGACTTTGATTCAAGAATTATAACATTTTATATCAACTGTTACAACAATAAACAGGAATAAAGCACTTATTGACCTTGTGATTCGTTCGTTGTTTTCTAGACACGTAATAACTCTTCTTTATCTTTCTCTGAATAGTTTTTTGGTTATAGAACTAAACTGATGCACTCGATAATCTCTACCTAAAATGATATATATATAAGAAAGAAAAACATCTTTTTGTTGTCATTAAATTTCAAACGTATCTTCTTACATAAACTTCTATCAATATGTCAAGTTCAGATCTCAATCAAGATCAGGTTTGTAATGTGTATGAAATAATAAATTATAATTCGTGTTTATTAAAATAGAATCATGTATTTAAATTAATTAAAGACATTCAATTTGCTATGTTAACAACAACAGACGAAGATGGTAGTCTTCGTTCTCGTCCAATGGCATATAAACAAGGTGATAGTGATTCGAAAACTGAACTTTGGTATGTTTAATTAAAATGTTATGAGAAAATGGAAAGTAAACTTCATTCTATTTCAGGTTTTTCACACGAACTGATTCATCAAAAGTACCTGAAATTAAACAAAATTCACAAGTCAACATCTCGTTCAGTGACCCATCACATCAATCATATGTTAGTATCAGTGGTCGTGCTCAAATTGTCAATGACAAAGCAAAAGCTAAAGAATTATGGAGTCCAGTTTTAAAATCTTGGTTCGTTTTGTTTCTACTTTCACTTATTTCTTTATCCAGCCAATTTTTTATATTCAAGGTTTCCACAAGAACTTGAAGATCCTAATCTTGGTTTACTTCGAGTCAAAATTGAAGGAGCAGAGTATTGGGATTCAGCATCGTCGCTTATGATTCGAGCTGTCGGCTATGCCAAAGCTGTACTTGGCAATCCATCGACACTCGAAGGTGAACATAAAAAAGTCAATTTTCCCTAAACAATTCAAACATAATTTGAAGAAGAATAGACACATTTATTTATTTTTCTCTCAATAAAACCAGGTTAAAACTCATGTAATTTGAGTTAAAAAATGAAATAAGTGGTTATTTGTTTTGATACACAAGAGATAAGAAGAGAAGACATTCGCCTATCTTTATATTGTATTTTGTTTTCATCTACATTACACTTATGTCGATCTCTCCTATGACTTTGGGTCATGAGATCGATATTTCCGATGAACAATCCCTTCAATTAGTAATAGATTTTCTGGTAAGTTAATCATAGTCATCTAATAATATTAAATCGATTATTTTCGTAGGAAAAATATCGATCAGACTCATTACGTTTATGGCAATTTTTGAAAAATATCCAAGAAAATAAAATAGAAAAAGATTATTTACGACCACATCAACTCTTTGTTAATGATAGAAATAATCTAAAATGTGTTCTATTTATATGTTCATCGGTTGCTTTTTACGATAATTATCATTTATTAACCGAGAATGAAAAATCAAAAACGAAGAATGTATCCTTTTTTTCTAATGAAGAAGACGATCATCTTCTTATGTCATTGATTGAACAATGCATTTCATGGTCAATAGTAGAAGATCTTATTTTCTTTACTTTTTCGCCTCGAGTTTTACCGTTGATTCAAAATTTTATTCAAGAAAATAATCTAGGCAAAACTATATTTTGGTCATATGAACAATTAGAATTAGATCAAGAAACTTTTTTGCAAAAAACTAAAAATATTTCACTTTCTATTCCATCGGGTAAACTTACTAAATTATTTAAAAATTCAGATTTCCATTTATTACTTCTACTTTCTTAGACATTATCATTCAGCCTTTATCACCATCGGATGCATCTATAGTTAATTCTTTTTGGGCATACAAAAGCGATTCGTCGTTGAATTTGATTAAATATGAAATATCACATTTTCCCGCCTATGGTGCCTATCGTAATGGAGAACTATTGAGTTGGTCACTGGGAAAACATGACGGATCTATTGGAACCGTATTCACAAAACCTGAAGCTCGTGGTCTTGGTCTTGCTACTCTAGTTAATTACTATGTGACTTCAAAAGTTTTTCAACAACAACAGCATGCATTTTGTTTTGTTGCGAGTGACAATACGGCATCGTTAAAAATTTACGAAAAACTCGGTTTTTCTCATACATATGATGTTGATTTTCTAGTATTTTCTTCGAAATAAAATAATCATCATACAGAAAGTGAAAATCGATTTCGAGAATGAGCAGCTTGTCGTAGTCTATCTTTTCCTTTCGATGATAGATTACATCCATCGATCCATAATCTCGTCAATGTTCGATTATTTTTCAACATTTGAACAATAAAATCAATACATAAATCACTAATCGTTCGATTTTTTGGAACATAAAGTTCTTGTAAATTATTATTCTGTCGATTGAGCACATCGACTAATGCTTGTAAACCTCGATCACCAATAAAATTTTCACCTAATCCTAATGAAGTTACCGTTTTATTTGTTTTTAACATCTCAGCTAAATGCTTCGCACCTTCATCAGTAACACCCGTTGATTCAAGTCCAAGCACTTTAATAGCCGAATTATTCAAAGCCAATACATTTGCTAACGCAACAACGCCAACATCACTCAATTGATTATCATGAAGAATTAAAACTTGAAGAGTTTTATTATTATTTAAAGCATTAGCAATTACTGAAACACCGATCGAAGTAATTTTATTCGATTGTAACCAAAGTTCTCGACATTGTTTCGTAATGATCGCTTGTTTAACAATGATATCCATATCAACATCATGTAAATTCTGATTTTGTAGAGCAATGGGTCCATTCTTCGGCATATTATTAATCACAATTTCTAATTCATCATTTTGATACGAGACTTTTTTTGTTATTTTCAATGAAGTAGTAACTTGTGGAATCGAAATCAACGGTGTTGATGGTACAATTTCTTTTAAATGAATTATACTCAAGTGTTTATTTGAATTATACGATGAAATTGTTTGAAATTGTCGTGCTGGATACAACAAATATTCATTTTCAGATTCATAATATGAATGTTCGCTAATATATTTAGCTGAATTCGTCTCAATAATAAATATTGTTCGAACATCGACTGAATTTTCGAGAAGTTTAATATTCGATGTACATGAAATGAAATCCCACCAGACAAACACTCGATCTTCGGGATATTCATGACTAACATCAGTTTTCGTACCGCAAAAGAAAATCTGCTTTTCCGTTGCCGGAAGTTTCGATAGTGCGTGTAGAAATAATCGAAGATAGGAATACCATGGAATTAATTCTTTTCGATTTTCATTTCGAAGCGTTTTATTAAGAATATAATGAAATGACGATTGAAGTGTTTTCCAACCTAATGTATAGAGACGAATTGCAGCCGATTCGTTTATTGTAAGACTATCGTTTGGTTTCTCGATATTTTGTTTAACTGTTGCAATCATATGATTGAGTTGAGGAACTTGATTTGTAAGAAGTTCAACGGCTTTTTCTAGTGTAACAAGTGGTTCTTTGTCAAAACCTTGAATCGGTAAAAGTATCAATCGAGAATCATTCGGAAGTTGAGACAATTGAAATTTATGATTCGAATCGTCGTTTAATTTCGAAGCCATGATTTATCGAAAAAGAAAATATTTCGATTTAAATAGTGTCTGTTTTATTTTCTTTTCTCTTCATCTCAACAAATATTCGTTCATTCAATATTTGTTTTATTCTTTTTCAAGAATGGCCGAGATTTTTTTATTTTATTTCAAAGAACAGAACCTTCACTTTTCGTGCATTCGATTCATCGATAGAATCCAATGTTTTTTCTATTCAAATGTGCAAACAATAATATTGGGTATTTAATTGACTTTCAACAGTGCTAATCGACCTGTCGATTTTATGTAAGCAGTGCATATTTTCCGATGAAATAGTAGAAGATAAGGAATTTCTTTACTATTCATGAAATGTATGATCGACTGATAGATCAATCAATCAATCCATTAGTGATTGATAATGAGAACGATGACATTGACCATTGTGCGCATACTATGACCAATCTATTAGTCTCATATGTCAACTGACATTCGGTTTCATAATATGACATAATATACCGTCGTTGATGGCGTTTGTTCTTCTTTACTAGTAGTAGATATGAGCTAAATGTCAAATAGATCACATTTATTATGAAATGTAATGATATTTCAAAGAAAACATATCATTTATTTTTAATTAGTTTAGGTTTGAAAACGAAAGAATATAATCGGCTTTTTTTCTCACGATTTCGAATGATAAACGATTGTGGTATTGTATTGTATCGTTTCTATTCAGTCAGTCATTGTTTGAATCCATTGAAATTCATGACAAGCATGCACGATATCAATCAAAAGATCGAAATTTATTCATTTTCTCGCAGATTTAGGTAACATTATCGATGAGATGGGAGGGAATATCTGACATTTCGATATATTAAGTAATATCTTTGTTTAATCACGTACAGGATTATCAAAAAAAGATAAACTCTTCAAAAAAAAAGAAAAGAAACGAAAAGTTTATCCTGATTACATCGACAGAAGAAATAAATCGATGTATTTGAAAAGAACATTTTAATTATCTCAAGATGAACATTGGTAATCTCAGATGGTGAACATTAACTCCTAATAAACATACTGAATCTATCGATGATAGAATAAAAGCAGAGGAAAAAAGTGATCGATTGCTCAATTAGAAGCTTTTCTCCTCGTACAAGAATAAACTATATCTAACACAGAAAATATGGCTATTTACTCAATTCTTTGTTAATTACTCATTGTAGTAATGCTCTTGTTCTTTTTCTTTTCTAACATATATATTTCATCGTGTTTTTTTTTATGTAAACAACTTCTATCCTTTATGAATTCATGATGTTTACTGGATGTAATTATGATAATAGTCGGTTATTTTAATCATAATTAATACACAAAAAAATATATAGATCTATCAGATAAAATGAGTTCTTTGACGTAATCAGACTTAAATCGATTGGAAATTCAGTGAGTTTATTCAATCAGAAATGTCGATATGTATTTTGACATAGTCAAGGTAATTGATTGTGTTATATATGCATACAGTTTTATTATCGGAGAATGATTGATTAACTTTTGAATATTAGTAATTTTTCTCTCATTTTCAGTTCACATTTACATTAGGATATGTTCTGTTTTCGTTCAAAAGAAAATGAACTTTATTAACGATCCGTGTCTCTTAATTTGATATTCACTGTAGTCGATTCATTATAGGACACATACTGATTCGATATCCTGTGGTCATTTGTAAGCAAGTAAAAGCAACTTTTCTTATATGTATACATATACATAGAAAAAGAAAAGACAACAAGTGAGAGAGAGAGAGAGAGACACACAGAAAGAGCATT
>ERZ781398.831-NODE-831-length-32090-cov-4.739972_pt1 | contig 32090 bp, 30 predicted proteins | sample MGYA00433077_ERZ781398 | MGnify/ENA primary metagenome ERZ781398 (study PRJEB29847, sample SAMN06458254) | wastewater metagenome | isolation source: Wastewater bioreactor | place: South Africa: Cape Town | study: EMG produced TPA metagenomics assembly of the... | reverse complement strand
CAAGCAATCCCGCTTTCCCAATGCCACCATCGTCGACATTATCAAGTTTTTCTCGTACACCATCCACTAGTTCGTTACATTTGACCAATCGACATCGACCAACAGCATAGAGTTTAGCTTTGCGTTCTAGCATTGTTTATATTATATATATATAAATCTATATATTTGTGTATAACTATTTTTTTCTTCTACAAAACACAAAAAGCGTTCAACCTAGTCAATGTTTTTCTTTTGTTGTATAAACCTTCTACCCGTTTACATTCGGTGAATGAAAAAAAGCAAAGCAAATAAATTTCTATATTGATGAGTAAACAATTGTTTCGCTGAGCATTTCACTTGATTTGCTGGTAAACAACGTTGATGTGGAACAGAAAAACGATGGCCATATTCACAAGCTGTATAGTTAAATGTTCGACTTTCGAGACACGTGTAATGAAATTGACAATTGGGTCGATATTGATCGACATAGTTTCCATTTGGTTTACCACGACAGACAGGTTTGAATTCACATAATGGCGAACTATCGTAATCACCTAGTGAAATTCCATAGTTTTGAATTAAAAAAAAAACTAAAATCAAAATGTCTTACAAGGATCAATACATTTCTTTCGCGAACCACAAGCAACGACTTGAAAATTTTCGCAAGTTTTCGTTTCGACTGAATAGAGTTTATGCAATGGACACACTTGTTCTTTGAGATTACCATTGATACATTCGTAATAATGACAACAACTGTGCGTAGCAACAAAACGCATTCGTTGGCCATTTACAGGACATTTGTGTTGACAATCTGGAACATCTTTTGGCCATTGACAACCGTGCTCTCAATATTTGAAGAAAATAACCAAATCTCAGTCTTCATTTACAGAATATTAAACTCACTTTTATTCCAAAAGAGACCAGGATCACAATATGCAGGTTTATCCACGCCACCTGAAAATATACGCTCGCATACAACACCCTCAAATCATAGAAAAATCATTACCATTGCAATAATGATATACCGAGCAATCGTATGGATCAGGAAAATGATCTTGTACACGAGCCGGACATTCAATCGGTAAATAGACATTACTAGGTCGAAATACAGGTGGTTGTGTTATGATATTTCCATCGCTATCAACCATATCTGTTGCAGATGTTGACGATGTATACAAATGACCGACTTTACCTAATCGATTTATTTTATGATAGAACTAGAAATTTCTCGAAGAAACATGATTTACAGTTAGCACGCGATGCCCAATCACATTCTTCTCGTTCTGGTGACCACCAAAGATCCCCTGCACATTGCAAAATTTGATGTCGACCAATGCCACACAAATGATAAATATGACAATATTTTGGATCTAAAATCAACTCATGCATATGCACAATCAATCAATCAATGGATTGTCATACCAGGAAAATATCCTTCAGCATCGTATTCACATGTAAAATTCGAATCGACTTTAATCGGTGCTTGTGTCGTTGTTGTTTTCTTTTTCGCACGCCAAGCCAACGCTGCATCAGTTGCAAACAAGGTCACTGTATCATCACAAGTGCGAAAATTCATAATCCTTGATTTGTTAAACGATTAATCTTACCGCCTCGACTATCGGTAATCTCATCCCATTTTCTCAAACCTTTGACACATGCAACTGTATTCTCCCAATTGCAGGTTTTCTTCACTGGATCCCAAGCTGTACCATCGCCGCAAACAGCAGCTGTATCGACGCCACCTGTACATATATGATATATTCGACAATTTTGTCGATCAGGATGATAACCATCAGCTAAGAAAATTGAAGCAAAAATTTTAAAAGAATAGACAAGAGCTTTTATTTCAACTTTGACAGACAAATGGAGTTGTATCGCGTTTGACACGTTCCAATAAATTTTCATCATCTTCATCAATATTGTATAAATATGAATTCGGCTTTGTTATTAAATATTGTAAAAATTTCGATGACTGAACAGTAGTTGTCGATTGTTCAGTTGAATTCCATGATTCAACAACATGAAAGTATAATAAAAAATTGAAAATCACTAGAATTACAATCAGCCAATTCAATTCATATAATCTTCGTCAAAACAAATATCTACCCGTCAAATACCTACTATTCCACGTCGGTAATTTACTATTCATTACTTACGACTGTTCATCAAATAACTGTTTCGCATGTACCTCAAGACCTCGACGTATTATATGTGGCTTACATAACCTTTTGTCTCTCTCGTTTACTTTCGAAATATGTAACGTGTAAAGATCATTTAATTGAACTCTCGCATAGATAGATCTTGAATCACATTCGAAGAATGTTGTTCGATATTTATTCGAGATTTAATACGTCATTCTTTCGTTTAGTGTTATGTTGTCTTAACAAGTCGAGAACATTAGAGACTGATATGTAATCAATGATTGCAATTGCAAATTTTATTTCTTATCGAACAGAAAAACTACTACAACATTGAGTACATAAAATGATAGAAGCAGATATTCGAAATTGTTTTCTTTTGTTTTAGTGATTAAAATTTCATAAAGATAATCATGAGTAAAATAACTTGAATATATAGTCCAAACTTGCCATGACCTTCAAAATAAAAACACAAAAAGATGTTTTTCATAGAAACTAAGTCAACAACTAACTCTTGATTGCAGTATTTCCAGGAATGAAAGTACCGCATGGTACAGGTGCACTATTTGCTGGACCACATCGGCCTGTAAAGCTGCTAAATTTCTGATCGCCTAAACATTTTGCTTCGCGAACTTTATTCTGTCCGGTACATTGATAATAATAGTGACAATCGCGTTCTGTATCCGGATGAACACCATCACGTTTATTAACACATTGGTTTTTCTCGGCAGGATTAATCGGTCTTGCGCCACAAAACACTCGTTCGAAATCATTGCATTCTCGTTTGGAAATGTCAAATAGTCTTTTATCTGTGCAATTTAATTTCGACAGTATGCCTTTATCACATTGATAATAGCTACTGCAATCGTTTGGATCAGGTAGAGAATAGATTCCTGTTGGTTGACATTCGATGGCCGCTGCATTTCCGCTACCATCTTTTCCATTCGTTCCTGAGAGTGACGAAATCGAAATCGAGTCAGGGAAAGGCATATCACCATCAGATTTTTTCTTTAATGTTGTTGTCTCTACAAAAAAAGTCAATTAAACGAATTACAGATCGAAATTTTAAGTTTTGCTTTTTTGGAAGAAAAAAAAAGTACCCATGCCTTCACCAGGTGTACTGGTCGAATAGCCAAGTATTTTTTGATCACAATTAACTTGATCGACCCATGCACATGATTTGGTCATGTCATCCCATGCGGTGCCTCGTGGACATTCGAAAACCTCATCCATGCCATGCGAACATCGATAATATCTCGTGCAATAATCCGGATGACTGAGAGTAGAAAGACATATGATTACATGCAAACGAAAATCCGAGAAATTCATGTGTCAATCTTACGCAAAAAAACCATCACGACCAGCACAAAGAAAATCAGATGATGAATGTATTGAAGAGAGAGATAGAAGTGAAACTGGAAAAAGAAGGTTCATTCGTGTAGTTTTAGTTTTTTGTTTTAAAAGAATCATGCACTACGAAAAGCAATTAAACGATAATGTCAATCTCACGATGATCTTTGCCATTAAGTTTCTCATTTTTGTCGCTGTCTAACATTCGCTTATTCGAATCGACTTTTCGATTTTTTGTCTTCTTCTTCTTCTTTTTTCTCTTGACAACTGTAGGCGGTTGATCATCATCATCATTCGCTCCACCAGCATCACTATTTTCTTCAGATACATCGCCACCACCACCATCATCATCATCATCATCGGACTTCGATTTCGATGGTGTTGTGTCCGATCGTGTACAATCAATACTATCAAGCCAATTACAACGATTTTCATGATGATCCCAAGCTGTTCCACTCGCACATTCGAATTCTTCAGCAGTCCCGTGTATACATCGCCAATAAATATGGCAAAATTCCGGATCATAATACCAGCCATCATCTTTGGCTGAACAATCGTATTCGGCTAAAGCATAATTAGCCAAAATAATGATGGCTATGGTATAACTAAATACTAGAAGTAGAAGAAGAAGCTTTCGAACAAGAATTGCTCAAGCAATTGAGAAGCCAAGCGAGATGTTTTGTTCTATCTTACCAGAAAAAAGAAAGATCTCCTTAGAATTCATGATTATTTTTTATGAATGAACTCAACCCTCAACCTTTTACGTTTCGAATTCTCTCTCTGTCTCTCTCTATCTTTTTTTCTTTAAATATTAACTTAACATGAGATGTTAATAATTTCACCGTTGACTTACAATGACAAGGTCGTCGATGATCGTTTAGCAGAAGCATAGTTTCAATATTTTCATTCTCGAGGTGTTTTGTTATTCGACATTGGACAAGGAAAATATAAGAATGTCAAACGATGAACTCAATGAGCCTGAATACCGAGTAATCCTTAGTCAAAGAATGAACCGATTTATTGATGTTGATCTATTTCGTCGTCGAAAGTTAACTCAAAGGTTACATTCTTTTCGTTTCGTTTCATTATGTTTGTTATACAACTGTCAATTGTCAATAGATCACAAAAGCTGTTTGACAACATTGCACTCACTCTCTCTCTCTCGGTTTGGTTTGGTTTGATTTTCCGTTGAGTCAACCTCATTGGTTCATTCATCGAGCCAATCACAAGTCTTGTTCTCTTATTCTTTTTTCAAAAAAAAACAATTTTTACGCATCATTATCATATAGACAAAGATCTGGTAAACACTATCTCTGTTCTTTATTTCATCGTCATTTTACCTTTTTTTATAAACTCGAAATGAGTTTCGTCATGCTCTATCACGTTTTTTTTCTTCAATTTTAGTTAACTGTTGGTTTTTCTCGTTACACGTAAACATTCATCATGGCACAAACTACTATTGACAATGATGCTCTTGCTGCTCGTCGTTTGAGCGATGATTTCATTCAATTTCGTGCTAGTCATCATCTTCCCGATGATCTCGAATCGAGTACAAGATATTTTGTTTCATCGTTTCGAATGACTTGTTGTTCTCTTTTCTTTTGAAACAGTGACTGGCGCAATTAGTCATCTTCAAAAACAAGCCCAAGAAGTCATGCGACAAAAGCCGAAATGGCAATCCTATTTTCAAGGACAGAGGATCACTAAAGATGATTACGAGTTCATTTCGCATTTCGATCAATTGAATACCGAAGCACGAGCGAAATATCTCGCTGATCCGAACAATCGAAATCAAGTCGAATAAAAGAACGAGAGAAGAAAAAACAACGAGCTTATTTTGTTTGTTTAGTGCGCCAAGTCGTTTTTAACTCTCATGTCGAAATTGTTCAAACAACAAACACTTCGATATCTATTGACATTGATGGACGAATGTCTTCGAGTAAATCGAACTGGTGTTTTTTTATTGTTTTTTTTTCAAATTCCGAAATTTTAGGAAGATAAAAGTCGAGTCGAGATCTTCAATACGTATGCAAAAATGAAAAAAGAAGCATTATGGTCGTATTTTTTCAATATGTTTTCGAACCAAGATCAGTTCGTTGTTTATCAAGTAGAAAATTCGAATGATTTCGAATCAAAGAAATTTAAAACAAAAAAGTTAATTTCGTTTTCTAGACAAGTCGAATTATATCGAAACTCGCTTGTTGGAGTGTCGAACGTATGCCAACATCGGATTTATCGTATTATTTAGCTTGGCTTAAAGAACAGCTTAAACCACAGGTAGAGAGATTAGCTAATTTTATTCAAACGCAAATTTCCTTTCCAGGGAAATGAATATTTACAAAGCGTTTGTCGAAATCTGCAAATGATGTTACGTATTGAACCCTATCGAGAAGCATTTGTCAATATCGATGGTATTCCAAGGTAAACAGAATCTTTCATTTTTTCTTCTTCTTCTTAAAATCATTCGTTTCAGTATTATGCAAGTATTGAACAACGCTTCAGTTGGTTTTCAAGTTCAATATCAATTAGTCTTCTGTCTTTGGGTATTAACATTCAGTACAAACATCGCGTCGATTATGTCCAAGTAAAATGACTGGATTTGAAATGAATGAGCTCGATTGTTGTTTTGTTTTGTAGATACACAGTCATTCCACGTTTGGGAGAGATTTTAGCTGAAACTCAAAAGGAAAAAGTCACGCGAATGATCGTCGCATTTCTACGTGTAAGATTTCGAAATAAAAGAGACGAAAAACAAACGATGAATGTTGGTCTTTTCGAATAGAATTTATTGGAAAAACCCGAAAGCGACAAGGTCAGCCGTGACAATGCGATGACAATGATCGCCTGTCGACTGGTTAAACCATTAGAATTACTTAGCACGAAGAAATTCGATGATGAGGATATCAATGAAAATATCCAATTTATCAAAGAAAAACTCGAAGGAAACTTAGAAGATGTTACGTATGCGAACACAAAATCACAATGAAAAGAAAAAAAGAGAGAATTTTCATTTAGATCTTTCGATGAATATGAAGTCGAAATACGATCCGGTCGTCTTTCGTGGACACCTGTTCATCAATCGGAGAAATTCTGGGTTGAAAATGCAGCGAAATTAAACGAATCCAACTTCGAATTACTCAGGTAATTGACTGACAATTCAGCATTTTATTCATTGATTCGTTCTGTTTTTTTAAAGAATGCTTCTTCGTTTACTCGAACAAAGCAGAGAACCATTAGTTCTTTGTGTCGCCGCTCATGATATCGGCGAATACGTTCGACATTATCCTCATGGCAAAAAGTATTTCTCTTTCGAAATAATATTTTGATTTCTTAAAATTCCGTTTCAGAGCAATTGATAAACTCGATGGCAAAGTCACAATCATGCGTTTATTAGAAAATCCGGACTCCAATGTTCGATATCAAGGTTTACTCTGCGTTCAGAAACTCATGGTTCACAATTGGTAAGTCAATAGACGCATCGAACTAAACTAAAATAACCATAAAAGTATTAAAAAAAACACTAAATTTCGTAGGCAAATGGCTGATCTTTTAAGAAACAGATAACTATCGGTGTAGGAAAAAACACACTTGTGTGCTCGAACTAATCTATTTATTTGCGAGTTTTTGGTTTTTTTACATTTTATTTTTGATAAATAATGCACTTTATCTCTTCTCCTTGCATTGACCTTCTTTTTTTTTTTATTTCTATTGAAAACAAAACAAAAACTCTGAATACATTTGCATTTCGTTGTTGAATTTGAATATTTCGTTTTTCTTTTCAAGGGATTATCTCGGTAAACAAGCGGAGTCAAGTGCAGGAAATAGCAATGCTACAAATAATAACCTAGGACAACGACCGGTGGAATCACGCGCTTAACTTTCCAAAAAACAATACGCGAACGATTCGACTTCAATTTCTTTTTCCAGATAATGTGCAATTCTTAATTATTTCTTTTCCCATTTATTCTCTTTCATGTGATTGTCATTTTCCATTGTAAACATTTAAAGCAGCCAAAAAAACAACAACAAACGACGTCTAACTCTTATTTACTTTATTCTTTGTCTCTGTATTCCTCTTTTTATTAAATATAGATTTCAATGATTATATCGCAAGCAGAAAAACAAACTGAAAAGATGTTCATTTTAATTGAACTAAAATAATCTCTGAATTCACAGAGATCGTCTGTTTATTTTTGCCGAACTAAACAACGATTATAAACGAACAAACAAAACGAAAGAAAACACACTTTGTTGGCAACAAAAAACTATTGAAGAGAGAGAAAAGAAAAAAAAGAGAATTGGTCTATTTGTTTTGTTGTTCTTGTTTTTGTTTGTCATCTTCGGATGATTCTTGATCCGAGGATGATGATGATGATGATGATGATTGGTTGCTTTCCCGTTCAGATTGCATCTGCAAAAAAAAAGAAAGAGATTGCTTTGAATCGAAGGAAAATAAATATTTACCTTTTTGTAAGCTGTTTCGAATAATTTCAAACTTTGTCGTTGAAATTCATCGGCAGCTTCTTTAACACTTTCAACCGATTCATTATCTTTATTCGAGAGTTTCTCTCGTAATTTTGCAGCACCGTCTTTCAATTTCGAGTGTTCATCAGCAGGTAATTGATCTTTGTATTCTTCTAATTTCGATTCGGTGTCATGTAAGATCGATTCAACACGATTGACTTCTTCGACCATTTCACGTCGTTTCTTGTCATCGGCTGAATATTTCTCAGCAGCACGAACCATATTTTCAATATCATCTTTGCTCAAGCCACCACTCGATTGAATAACAACTAAAATAGACATTTATTTTGTTCACGAACAATTCTATTTGTAATCTCGTACTTTGTTGTTCTTTGCCAGTACCACGATCACGTGCAGATACATGAACAATACCGTTAGCATCGATATCAAATGTGACTTCGATTTGTGGAACACTATGAGACAGAAAAAACAACGAGATTTATGAGAGAATTTAGAGAAGAACAATGGTGCTTACCCTCGAGGTGCAGGTGGAATACCGACCTAAGGAAAAAAATAAATGAAAAAATTTGTTCTTTTTTTTCGATTATTGTAAACAAACGAGATTGAATCGGCCGAGTAATTTGTTGTCAGCAGCCATTTCACGTTCACCTTGATGAACTTTAATTTCGACTTGTGTTTGTCCATCAGCAGCAGTTGAAAATACCTAATCAAGCAATTTATTTTGTTTGCTTTGATATTATCAATTGATCTTACTTGACTTTTCTTCGTTGGAATTGTTGTATTACGATTAATTAATTTCGTAAAAACACCACCAAGTGTTTCGATACCCAACGAAAGTGGAGTAACATCGAGAAGAAGAAGATCTGTAACATCACCACCGAGAACACCACCTTGAATAGCTGCACCCATGGCAACGGCTTCATCGGGATTAACAGATTTGTTTGGAGCTTTGCCGAAGATTTCTTGAACAGTTTGTTGAACCTAAATAAATATCAAATCTATACTTATGAAATGAAATTCTAGCAATTTTTACTTTGGGCATACGACTCATACCACCGACAAGAATGACATCATTGATATCTGAGACTTTGACATCAGCGTCTTTAATAGCTTTTTTACATGGTTCTAAACGACAATAAAAAAAAGTTATGTTTTAATCTGAAAAAAAAACAAATCGTTTTTACCGATAGTTCGTTTGATTAAATGTGCAACAAGATTTTCGAATTGAGCACGAGTGATTTTCGTATTCATATGTTTTGGTCCCGATGCATCCATAGTTAAATACGGTAGATTAATATCTGTTTGAGCGGCTGATGACAATTCACATTTAGCTTTTTCAGCAGCTTCTCTCAAACGTTGCATAGCTTGTGGATCTTTGGTTATATCCATGCCGCTTTGTTTTTTAAATTCTCCAACGAGATATTTAAGTAGAGCATTATCGAAATCTTCACCACCTAAGAATGTATCACCATTTGTCGAACGAACTTCGAACACATTCGATTGCATTTCAAGAATTGACACATCGAATGTACCACCACCGAGATCATAAACTGCAATACTAAACAAACAAACAAATCCGATGATTTACAAAAATAAACAAACGAAAACAACGAGTTGATTTTACATTTTATCATTCGATTTTTCGAGACCATAGGCAAGTGCAGCAGCTGTTGGTTCGTTAACAACACGAAGAACATTTAAGCCAGCAATTTGTCCGGCATCTTTCGTCGCTTGACGTTGTGAATCATTGAAATAAGCTGGAACAGTAACGACGGCATTTTTCACTGGTGAACCATAGTAATTCTCAGCTGTTTCTTTCATTTTCATCAAAACAAAAGCACCGATTTGACTTGGCGAATAGGTTTTACCATGAGCTTCAACCCAAGCATCGCCATTCGATGCACGAACAATTTTAAATGAAACACTTTGCATTTCTTTTTTGACTTCGTCATCATTAAATTTACGGCCAATTAAACGTTTCGTTGCATAGAATGTATTTTCAGGATTCGTTACAGCTTGACGTTTAGCTGGCATGCCGACAAGACGTTCATTGTCTTTGCTAAATGCAACAACCGATGGAGTTGTTCGCATACCTTCGGCATTTTCTAAGACTTTTGGTGTTTTGCCTTCCATGATTGAAACGCACGAATTTGTTGTACCTAAATCGATACCAATTATATGACCTTTGACTTTGCCACTGCCAGCTTTTGAGACATCACTCGAATCACTAAATAGGAACGAGAATAGAGATCGACGACAAGATTCGAACTGTTTTACCTCTTGTGACGAATACTTTGAGCTTGAATTGCAGCTCGAACAATTGATGCTTCGCCATTGCTAACTCTTGGAGTTAAATGTTTAACGCATGCATCGAAAACTCGTCGTTGAACGAACATTGTTTTTTGTTTCAATTGAATTATTTTAGAATGATAAATCGATCTGAAATGAAATAGAACTATTATCTTCGGTCTTATCTTTTATATAGTAAAGTTCATATGATGCAATATGTACTGGATGCACAACTTGATTATGGTATCAGTAGTTTACCAAATGGAATTCTATGGAATCTACTAGATTGATCGATCGATCGAAATTTCGAAAATGAGTAGAAAATAAAAATGGAAATTTTTTGAGGAAATCAAGAATGAAATATAGAACGAGATAGGAGAATTTTTAAATTTAAAAATAAATGATAAATTAAATAAATAGGATGCTGATTCTCTTCTGTTTTTTCGCTGCTTCTCATCCCTCCTCCTCCTTCCTCCTTTTTCGAAAAATATTTCTTTTTATTGGAAGTATCATATAAGATTTTGAAGATGTCGTACTAGTCCGATGACGATATTCAACAAGTGATAACAGTTTAAAAGATAGTTTAATCTGTAATTTTATATTTTATGCAAATTGAAAAAGAACAAATGAAAAAAAACGATGAATATCAATGTGGGGAAAAAGAGTGGGGAAAAACGAGAGTTGTTGTTGCAAAATAAGCTGGGGATGTGGCTTTTTCCTTTCTGTCACGTATTTTTTTTTGATTCTGCTGTAGATTTATTTAAACGCAAGTCAACGTTACGTTCTTTTACTTTGATATTTGCTTGAAGAATAACCAGTTTGAATAAAACAATGGCGCATGAGAATCGGTAAGATTTCTCTTTCGAGTTTATTTGATACTGATCGTACGTTTTTAGTGCAAAATTATATGATGATTGGGATCAACCAGTTCATTGCTCGTTTAAGAATGTTTTTACTCGACATATTGCTGAGATAGTTGGTAGAAATATTCATCAAATATTGAGAATCACTCATTTTAGAACTGAGCACCTCGCTCAACATGCTCCCCAACTTTATGAGTTTACTTGTTCACGTGCAGAAGCAAATGCAATTCGTGATCATCTTCTTAAAGTTACAACTAATGAACATTCGAACGTTTGGTTTTCAATGAAAAAACTACCATTTCATTATATCGATGGAGAACGTTCGATGTTAACCACTGTCGTACCAAAACTCAAAAATTATCCAGTTTCAGTTTATTTCGGTTCCATGTTTACATACGATACATTCAATAGATACTCAGAAGAACATCCACCGATTGATGAAATTTCGATAACAAGCTGGAGAGATGAACCTGAGACAATACGTATCATGTCGAAAGATAAATCACGACAGATTTTTATTCCAATTAAATGGATACAACGAGAGATTCTTGTTCATCTCAAAGATCAACCGTATGTCGTCTTTATGTTAAAAAATTCAGTGAAAATGAAACAACGAACAATGAAAGAAGGTCAACAAAAATACGAAAGGTAGACGAAACAACTGTTGATTTTTATTATCAAAAAATCAAATCAAATATTTGATCTTTTCTTTATTGAAGATTCTGTAACAACGATGACAATACTCTCGCTGAAATAATATCGAAGAGTTCGGATCTTCTTCTTTTATTTAAAGAACCCGAACATACTTATATATTTCTCAAAGAACTTATGAAAGAAACTGGGGGTTATAAAAATAAATTTGTTATTAATTTCGTTACACTCAAACAAACGTCGATAGATAATAGTCGTCGTCGATTAAATTTACCAGCCACTGCTTCACATCAACAGCATTATGCTTTGCACATGCTCTATTCAATGGGTTATGTTTTTCAAGATAAATATTCGGCGAAATTTCATGATGAATTCATTCGATTTGCTAAAAATGAAGATCAATTCAATGAAATATGCTATTATCTCAAAGAAAAACTACAAGAAAATCATTGTTACGGATTAAAAATGATTTTCAAAGATTATCCGAACTATATCCAACAGAAACGACAGGAATCATCAAACAACAATACTCTTTCGTATAAAATCGGTTGTGTTTCATTAACACCATTGCGACTTGTCTATCAGCCAATGACTTCATCGATTGGTAATCGTGTCATACGAAATCCTGAATTTGGTGGTGCCGATAATTTTCTCTTAGTACATATTCGAGAAGAAGACAATCAACCATTGAAAGATTTCGATTCATCAGTTCGACGTCGTTTGAAACGTAAAATGGCGAATGGAATACAGGTCATGGGAAAAACTTATCGTCTGTTTGGTACATCAACAAGTCAAATGAAAGAAATGTCATTTTGGTTTCTTGATTTAAAAAATCGATCGTTAGAAGACGCGTGGAAACTGTTGGGAGACTTCAATTCAATCAAAAACGTAGCTCAATATGTGGCACGAATTGGTCTATTCTTTTCGACAGCACGACGAACTAATCTTTCATTTCAATATGTTGAGAAAATTTTGCCCAATATGAAACTTGTCGTGACTATGATTGATGACGAAGAAATTCCAGAGAAAGGCTATTGTTTCACTGATGGCATTGGCAAGATGTCATGGGCAACAGCTGCATTGATTGCTAAACAATTAGATATTCCAGTACAATGCAAAGAAGATATTCCATCGGCGTATCAAGTTCGAATAGCTGGTTGTAAAGGAATGCTAGCAATTGATCCCGAATCAAATATGGATGATAGTCTGTATATCAAAGTACGACCTTCAATGCAAAAATTTCATAGTGATAATTGGGAGTTAGAAATATGTGACCACAGCAGACCGCGTAAGTCTCTATCAACAGTATCGAAAAAGCAAACGATTTTTGTATATTTATCAATTTTTTAGTTGAATTGAGATTTAATAATCAGGTTATTATGTTGCTGTCTGCATTGGGCAACACTGAGGCTTGCTTTGCAGTGTATCAAAATGCAAGTATCAATCATGAGCGTGAGGAAAATGAACAGGAACGAAATCGAAAAATGAAATATGCATCAGCCGAAGATGATTTACTGAGAAATCGATTTCCATTGCCGCTAGACGAGGCAAGAAATATGTTTGGTGTTGTTGATGAAACACGAACATTAAAGGAAAAACAAGTTTTTATTCAATATAAAAATCTCGATCCGAAGTCTGATCAAGAATATATTGTTGTTACAGGTAAATTTTAATTCAACGACTGAATGAATTTGTTTGAAAGATATTTTCTTAGGCAACGTTATTGTGGCAAAAAATCCGTGTTTACATCCAGGTGATGTACGTGTATTTACTGCTGTTGATGTACCTGAATTAAGAAACTGCATTCGAGATTGTATTGTGTTTCCAATAAAAGGTTCACGACCTCATCCGAATGAATTATCAGGATCGGATTTAGACGGAGATCAATATTGGGTAAAATAATTGTTTGTTTTGACATGATTAAGAGAATTTCGAAAACAAAACATATTTAGGTTTATTGGGGTAAAATCTTAAAAATCAAGAAAATGGAAGATCCATTATCATATACACCTGCAAAACCGATCAAAGTACCAACTATTTCACCCGAAATGGTTATTGATCATATCGTCGATACATTTGGCACGGGTAGTCAAGGTATTATTTGTGATATTCATTTAGCGATTGCTGCTACAAATGGATACGGCGTCAAATCAGAAGAATGCAAACGATTAGCTGAATTATTTGCACGTGCTGTCGATGCACCTAAAACAGGCGAAATTATTGATTTAGATGAAGTTTATAAATTACGAGCGAAGATTGTCAAAGGTTATCCGTATTTTATGAAGAAATACGATCAACCAATAGTTGAAACGACATGTGTCCTTGATAACTTATTTCTAGAGGGTCGACGTCGATTTTTCGAAATACGTAATTCCGCTCACAATGCGCAACCAGTACATATTCGCTCGCGATCTGCATCGGCGAGTTCAAGAGGCCAAGATAAACGAAAAAAAGATACTACTAAAAAGGACAAAGAATTTCTAAACTGGTTCGCCTCATTAGACGCTGCTGTATTAACAAATAGTGCAGCTGGATGTTTACCTATTATAAAACAACCAACTGCTGGCAGAAAACCTCGCACAAGTCTTGATGTTACCAACAAATCCACTAATTCGGTGAAATCAAAGGAGGAGGAGGATAAAGAAGGTGATACTGCATCGATGAGCTCGATAACATCGGTAAAAGGACGTCGTGGTTCGACTGCTGTAAAACCAAAGGAAACAAAAGCAAAACCTTCGGTAAATTTTTCATCACATTTGGATGGTATTCCCGATCGAAATATTATTTTCAACGGTATGACAGCTGTGACTAATCGACTTCAATGGTCTGAATCCAATGATGGATTCAGTATGGTTGATCTCGATAGGAAAACGCCCGGTGAAAATAACGGTATCGATAAACTAGTTCAATGTTTACTTGATTCAGCTAAAACAGGAGCAATTTCGAAAGATAACAAATTAATGTTAACTATTTCATGGGGAAAACTTTCTCTTAAATTACCACAAACAATTGGCAATATGAAACCAAAGAATATTAAAGAATTTGTCGAATTGATTAAACAAAATAACGATGTGAAATTCTCGTTCAACGCAACTGATATCGAAAAAATTACACGAAGAAATGTATGTATTGCTGAAAAATATCGAAAATATTCGATTTCGATTTCTCATAAATCTATTTTTAGGAACCATCGAGTAAATCTGCAGTTGAATATGTTCTCGTTTGTAAAGTATCCGACAATTCCACGGAACAAATCTCACTTATTTTTAATGATAAAAAGGTCTTGAAACGATTATCAGTTTCTACACCATGGTGGTTTGGTTGCATTCGACGTGATGAACAACTCATGGATACTTTATACGAAGTTCAATCACGACAGGATGAAATCGATTCAAAACATGTGCTCTTCTCCCAAAAACTAGTCACTCTATTTAAAATATCGAATTCAACTTCGATTTTATCCGGAAAAAGTCCACAAATAACTATAGAAACTGATTTACTTCAACCAAATGTTCGAGTAGTTTCATTACGAAAAATCATTCGTTGTTCATATAACGTATTACCACAACGGCAATTTCGTGAGAATCAATTCGAAACATTCAAAGATCTAACTTCTAATATCTGCCATGTGACCTATATTTCAACTGAGAAAACCGATGAAAAAATTCCAACACACGAAACAATCGAATTTCATACTGAACCAATACAAGTTGCAAAAGGAAATGAAATAGATTTAAAAGCATTGTTCTCATTTATTGATAATTATTTTATTTAAATAAAAATCAAAGTCGTCTTTTTTTATTTACGCTAATTCATGATCGACATTATACATATTTGTAGTATTGATCAGAAAAGGGCCTGTTTTTTTTTACTGGATAATGATACACATCCACATCATATGCAACTTTATGTGTAACATATAAAAATCGTGAAAAAATACTTTACAAAAAAAATGTTAAAGCATTTCTTTTTAAATTTTGTCTGGAAAACCTCCATGTAATTCATATTTTTCGGCTTTATTCGATTCATGTTTTGGATAGAAACGTATCATTATAGGATCGATAATAAATCGCCGTTTCATCCACAAGAATAAAATCATCGATAAGATACAGAATATGGCAAAAGTCAGAAATAAACCTCCTAAATGTTCAATTTTCATTGCAGTTGACGTTTCTAATGTATGCGCACAAATCTTTCCTTGAAACCATTTTGCTCTTAAATGTTCTAATTCACCCGATTCACGGATCTTTAAAATATTTACATCTAAATCTTGTGCATACAACCAATCTTTCGACATAGCAATACCGAATGCACCACTATCAAAGCCTTCGCCAAGTAATGTCAAATTACAATAGATATTATTAGTTAAATATTCACCAAATGCTGCATCAATAATTGAAGCGTCAATTGTATTGTCCAATAAACGATCGTATGCCTCATCTAACGATTTTAATGGATAATAATTTTTACTTCGTTTGGATATTTCTCGTAAATAATATTCTTCCATTGCAGTTCCTTCTCGAATACCAATACGATGTGATGGAATCTTTCCATTTTTAATATCGTCGATACCGGAAATAATGCCTTGTGTTTTTTGTAAGGTTAAATCCGACGCTAAATTAGCTGTGTAACTTGCCAAAATAATCAAACTAAGTACATACAAACCAGCAGTTAGTAAACGACCAGCTGCTGTACTTGCTTCAAAAGCACCTCCGTAACCAACAATATTACCAAATGAATACCAAATACTCATCGCACACTGAGACAACAGTGACCGTTGTTGCAAGTCTTTGTTGTCATATCGTTCTATCAGACAGAATAAGATACCAGCAAACACACCGGCACAAAACAATAATAACCAAAGACCTCGAGAGAATGGTTTTAAAAACGATGTCAGATCGGTTGATGTGTATAATGAATTTCTACTGATAATTCGTAATGAGTTATCGAAAATTGAATTCGAAAAACTAACAATTTCTCTTCGCTGACTAGTTATCGTTACGTCGCCGACAACAATATCATACACACCACTTGCTACCATACCGATTATTTCAGCATAGGTTAGATTGCTTGGTGCTACGATAATACTCGAAGTGAAACCCATATGCTCTTGCAAAAGATCAATTAATTCGGGAACGAAACCAGTTAATTTAGTTGTACTTTCTCCATTTGGGTCAAGTTCTTCCATAACTATTGTAAATGGAACGGCTGCAATAACACCAATTCGTAGATTAACACCACGAAGTATTGCACGGCCGGATGGCTTGTCTAAAGTATTACCTGGCCAAATAATATAACTCATATCAGAATAACTTTTCCATCCATCACTTTCGGAATATGATAAAACAGGTACAAATCGTGAAATATTTTCCAAGCTTTGAATATTTTGTACTTTGTAATAAGAACCACTTGTTCGATCAGTTGAATTAACAGTAAATTGTATTGGACCCGATACACCATCGAATGATAATTGACTTAATGCATTCAATACTGCATTTGACTGATCAAAACGACGATTAAAACAAAATGATGATCCACTATATGAAATACAAGAGGAGTTTATTGTTGTTGTCGAACATGATTTATGTAATGCGAGAATCAGTGACCATGCGGCATCAAATGCAAATAATGCATAGCTATTGACTTTAGTTCGACCAGGAAACGTTTCTGGTTCGTATTGTTGCCAAATATCGTATGCTAAATTCAGTAACGTTTTGTTCATTGATGCCTTTACTATAGCTCCCACAGCAGGCTCAATAGTTAAGATTCCAGTTAACGCACTATAATATGTTTGACTGAAATAATCCAGGTCAATGGGATTGCTAAGTATCCAAGTAAATAATGGCCCAACAACATTTAAATCAACGGCTTGTTTTAAGATATCAGCCGCATTGGGAGATTCAGCCCAAAGAATTACAATTCGAGAAGCACTTTTCACTAAGGTAGATTTTAAATTTTCTTGAATACGACGTGATGCCATATCGTATAGAAGTGTTTCTAGAACTGTTAAACCATTACTTGTCAATGCCTCGTTGATAATTTTAGCTCCATTGGATCCATATACATCATTTTGATAGATAACAATGCATGATGCCCAATTAAACCGATTGAATAAATTTACAATAGCCAATGCAGCAGAATTATCTGAAGGAACTGTTCGATAAAACGTAGGATAAGCTACTTTATTCGAAAGATCAGAATCAGTTGCAGCATAGGAAATAACTGGAATTTGAATTTGTTCGGCAAACATTGCAATCAGATGAGCTTCTCTTGACACAGCTGGACCAATAATTCCAACTATACTTGTATTTGAAACAGCTTCACATGAATCTCGCAATGCATTGATAATATTACTGTTTGTTTGTGACGATAGATACTCAATGAATTGTTCATCAATGGTTAGATTATATCGTTGTGATAGTAGAACAGCTGATTTGAACATGGCGCGGGAATGAACTGAGAAATCAGTCGGATTGGAAGTATTTTTGGCATCGGGAAAAAGACCTAAGATTTTAATATTTGACGATGTTTGTTTTGGCCAAATGGCTGCTAGTATTGATTTTTGAAAGTGGAAGCATACAAGAAGGTAATATAAACTCTGTATTAAAAACATTTTTATTAAATGGCGCTGTAAATAAAAAAATATTTTATAATGTCAACAAATACAAAGTATATGTTTATTTGACCCCTTCTTAGTAATGAAAAAAATATACATCTGACATCCAGTCAACTAATTTGAAGACATATTTATAAAAGAAAAGAACTTCAAATGTTTATAAACTAAGACGTTATGATAAGTATATTTTCGTTACCAGTAGTCTTTTAGTTCGAAGAGAATGAAATGCAAATAGTTTATGTTAAGTCGAAATGTTCCAAATTCTATTGGAAATTATTTGCCGTTTCCTGCAGAAGAATATAATTATCGATAATCCGCAAATAACTGCAAATATCAAAAATAATCCTCTTAAATTTTCGATCTGCATAGCAGTTGACGTTTCTAATGTATGCGCACAAGTTTTTCCTTGAAACCATTTTACTCTTAAGTGTTCTAATTCACCTGATTCACGTATCTTTAAAATGTTCACATCTAAATCATGTGCATATAACCAATCTTTTGTTGTAACAATACCAAATGCACCATGATCGAACTCGTCACCGACCAGAGCGAGATTACAATAGATATTATTGGTAGCATATTCACCGACAGCAAAATCAATCAATGAAGCATCAATTGTGTTATCTAATAAACGATCATAGGTTTCTTGTTTGGTTTTTAATGGATAGTAATTCTTGATTCGACCGGAAATTTCTCGTAGATAATATTCTTCACTTGCTGTTCCTTCTCGAATACCAATACGATATGGTGGAATCTTTCCGTTTTTAATATCATCAATACCTGAAATAACACCCTTCGATTTTTGTAATGTTAACTCAGAGGCTAAATTAGCTGTATACGATGCTAAGACGATTATACTAACAACATACAATCCAATAGTTAATAAACGACCAGATGCTGTATTCGCTTCATAGCCAGCACCATAACCGACCATATTACCAAATGAATACCATAAACTCATTGCAAGTTGTGAAATAAATGACCGATCACGTAAATTTGTATTGTCATATCGTTCCAATAAACAAAATAAGATACCAGCAGACATACAAGTGATGAACAGTAATAACCAAAGTTGACCAGAGAAGGGTTTTAGAAACGCTAGTAGATCTACCGAGATATCTTCTGAATTTCTGATTATAATTCGAAGTGAATTATCGAAGATTGAATTCGAAAAACCAACAATTTCTCTTCGTTGACTTGTTATTGTAATATCTCCAACAACAATGTCGTACACACCACTTGCTACAAGTTTTATCACCTGAGCATAAGTCAGATTTGTTGGTGTTACAACAATATTTGATGTAAAACCCATATTCGCTTCTAAAAGATTAATTAAATCTGGTACAAAACCTGTAAATGTTGATTCATTTTCGACTTGTGTAACCGTTGTAAATGGAGCTCCTAGTATTACACCAATTCGCAAATTAACACCTCGAAGTATTGCACGACCTGATGGCACATCTAAAGTATGATCTGGCCAAATAATATAACTCATATCAGAATAACTTTTCCAACCATTACTTTCTGAATATGATAATACAGGAACAAATCGTGATACATTTGTTAACCGTTGCATATTCAGTGCGTAGTAATACGAACCACTTATTCGATCCGTTGAATTAGCACTAAACTGTACGAGACCGGATACACCAATAAATGATACCTGCATTAACATATTGAGTAGTGAATTTGATTGATCAAAACGACGATTAAAACAAAATGATGATCCACTATATGAAATACAAGAGGAGTTTATTGTTGTTGTCGAACATAACTTATATATGGAGAGAATAAGTGACCAAGCAGCATCAAATGCAAATAATGCATAGTTACTGATTTTAGTTGTGCCAGGAAATGTTTCTGGTTCATATTGTTGCCAAATATCATATGCTGATTGTAATAATGTTGTATTGGTTTGTGCATTAACCACATTTCCTGCTACAGGTTCGACTGTTAATATCCCTGTCAACGCATCATACTGTGTTTCATTAAAATTATCGAGTGGTGGAGCATCACTAAGTATCCATGTAAATAATGGTCCGACAACATTCAAATGAATTGCTTGTTTTAAGATATCAGCTGCAATGGGATATTCAGCCCACAGAATAACAATTCGAGAAGCACTTTTCGTTAGGGTAGATTGTAAATTTCCTTGGATATGATGTGATGCCACGTCATATAAAATCGTATCTCGAACTGTTAAATCATTATTAACAAATGCATCAGTTATAATCTTAGCTCCATTGGATCCAAATGCATCATTTTGATAGATAATAATACAGGATGACCAATTAAACCGATCGAATAAATTTACGATTGCTAATGCAGCAGCATTATCTGAAGGAACTGTTCGATAAAACGTAGGATAAGCTACTTTATTTGAAAGATCAGGATCAGTTGCAGCATAGGAAATAACTGGAATTTGAATTTGTTCGGCAAACTCACCGATTACATAAGCTTCTCTTGAGAAAGCTGGACCGACAATCCCAATTATATTTGTATTTGAAACAGCTTCACATGAATCTTCCAATGCATTGATAATATTACTGTCGGTTTGTGACGATATATACTCGATGAATTGTCCATCAACGGTTAGATTATATCGTTGTGACAGTAGAATGGCGGATTTGAACACGGCACGGGAATGAACTGAGAACTCACTTGGATTGGAAGTATTTTTGGCATCGGAAAAGAGGCCCAAAATTTTTATATTCGAAGAAGTTGGTGTAGGCCAAGTGGGTGCTAATATTCGTAGTGGTAAGAAAAAGTAAGGAAAAAGACAAATTAAGGTTTCCAATGAATACATTGTCGTACAAAGTGTTTTATGTTCTAGTTTCTCTTGCGAAAGAGTCGACGTATTTTTTATTATTTATTGACTTACTGTTTTAATGAGTATGTTGTTCACACCTTTTTATATATATGATGATAAACGATTTCCTTTTGTGATTTATGTTTCCCGATATTTTTTCTCGTGATTTACGATCTCAAGTCGTTCTGCCTGTGCTCTTAATCTAGTTGTAAATAAAATATTTATTAGAATACAGAGATAATGTTCAGATATATAAGACAGAAGTTATTGATTAGAATCTTTTTTATTCTCCACTGGCAATTCGTATTTTTGAGAACGTTTCTCTCCACGCTTTCGATTCCAACCTTTTGACACAGTGCTCATAATAGTACGACGTTTTATCCAGAAGAATAAAATCACTGACAGAACCGATATAACAGCAAATGTTAAAAATAAACCACCCAAATTTTCCACTCGCATAGCCGTTGACGTTTCCACTGTATCCATACAAATCTTTCCTTGAAACCATTTCTGTTTTAAAATTTCTAATTCACCTGATTCACGTATCTTTAAAATGTTCACATCTAAATCTTGCGTATACAACCAATCTTTTGTTGTAACAATACCGAAAGCACCATTGTCGAAACCGTCACCGATCAAAGTGAGATTACAATAGATATTATTGGTGATATATTCACCGACGCCAACATCAATAAATGACGCATCAATTGTGTTATCCAATAAACGATCATAGGTTTCTTGTTTGGTTTTTAATGGATAGTAATTCTTTATTTGGCCTGAAATTTCTCGTAGATAATATTCTTCACTTGCTGTTCCTTCTCGAATACCAATACGATATGGTGGAATCTTTCCGTTTTTAATATCATCAATACCTGAAATAACACCTTTCGACTTTTTTAATGTTAAATCAGAGGCTAAATTAGCTGTATACGTTGCCAAAATGATGATACTAACAACATATAATCCAGCAGTGAGTAAACGACCAGATGCTGTATTCGCATCATAACCCGCACCATAGCCAGCAATGTTACCAAATGAATACCATAAACTCATTGCAAGTTGTGAGATCAATGATCGATGTTGTAAATTTGTATTATCATTGCGTTCCATCGCACAAAATAAAATGCCTGCGAATACACAAGCACCTAGTAGTAATAACCAAACATTGCGCGAAAACGGTCTTAAAAATGCAATTAAATCAATTGACAAGTCATCTGTGTTTCGCATCATAATTCGTAATGAGTTATCGAAAATCGAATTCGAAAAACCAACAATTTCTCTTCGTTGACTTGTTACTGTAACATCAGCAACAATAATATCATAGACACCACTTGCTACCATACCGATTATTTCAGCATAAGTTAGATTGCTTGGTGCTACGAAAATAATCTTATTAAAACCAATATTCGCTTCTAAAAGATCAATTAATCCGGGAACGAAACCGCTTAATTTAGTTGAATTTTTTTCATTTGTAACCATTGTAAAAGGAGCCGCTACTATAACGCCAATCCGTAGATCAATACCTCGAAGTATTGCACGACCTGATGGCACATCTAAAGTATGATCTGGCCAAATAATATAACTCATATCAGAATAACTTTTCCATCCATCACTTTCGGAATATGATAAAACAGGTACAAATCGTGATACATTTGTTGGCCGCTGTATATTCTGTGCATAATAATAAGAGCCACTTGCTCGATCCGTTGAATTAGCACTAAACTCTACTAGACCGGATACACCAATAAAGGATACCTGCATTAACATACTGAGTAGTGAATTTGATTGATCAAAACGACGATTAAAACAAAATGATGATCCACTATATGAAATACAAGAGGAGTTTATTGTTGTTGTCGAACATAACTTATATATGGAGAGAATAAGTGACCAAGCAGCATCAAATGCAAATAATGCATAGTTACTGATTTTAGTTGTGCCAGGAAATGTTTCTGGTTCATATTGTTGCCAAATATCATATGCTGATTGTAATAATGTTGTATTGGTTGGTGCATTAACTACACTTCCTGTTACAGGTTCGACTGTTAATATTCCAGTCAACGCATCATACTGTGTTTCATTAAAATCATCAAAATCAATAGTATCACTCAGTATCCATGTAAATAATGGTCCGACAACATTTAAATGAATTGCTTGTTTTAAGATATCGGCTGCATTATCAGATTCAGCCCAAAGAATTACAGTTCGAGTTGCACTCTTTGCTAAGCTAGTTTTTAAATCTGCTTGAATACGGCGTGATGCTACATCATATAGAATCGTATCTCGAACTGTTAAATCATTATTAACAAATGCTTCGGTTATAATCTTAGCTCCATTGGATCCAAATGCATCATTTTGATAGATAATAATACAGGATGACCAATTAAACCGATCGAATAAATTTACGATTGCTAATGCAGCAGCATTATCTGAAGGAACTGTTCGATAAAACGTAGGATAAGCTACTTTATTTGAAAGATCAGGATCAGTTGCAGCATAGGAAATAACTGGAATTTGAATTTGTTCGGCAAACTCACCGATTACATAAGCTTCTCTTGAGAAAGCTGGACCGACAATCCCAATTATATTTGTATTTGAAACAGCTTCACATGAATCTTCCAATGCATTGATAATATTACTGTCGGTTTGTGACGATATATACTCGATGAATTGTCCATCAACGGTTAGATTATATCGTTGTGACAGTAGAATGGCTGATTTAAATAAGGCACGAGAGTGAACAGATAAATCAGTTGGGTCGGAAGTATTTTCAGCATCAGGAAAAAGGCCCAAGATTTTAATATTTGAAGAAAGTTGTGTGGGCCAAATTGCTGCGAATATTTGTTGTTGAAAGAGAAGGTATAGAACAGGATAAACGAAGCAGTGTATTGAAAACATTTGGTTAAGTGACTGTAATATATCAACATAATTATATAGGATATAAGTTTTTTCGTTCTCTTATTTATAAAAAATAAGTACTTAAAGGCGAGTTTGATGAATCAGATTGCTAAATTTGAATTGTATGTCTCTCCAGAGAAATAACGTGGTCATTTCTGCTTTAAAATTTAAATTAAGCGGAATGACAAAATGGATTGCTGTTCGTTCACTTTTTATTGGCTCTGTAAATATGTATTTTAAGTTCGAACAACGTGCCCTTGTAAACGTTGATTCTGACATTGAGTGCAAAATATTCGTAAATATTTTCAAAAAAATCTGATGTTTCGATGAATAATCATGAACATTCACTGAACTTTAACGTCTTTCTTTCTCTGTGAATATTGATGGATCAGATTTAGTCAAAAGAAATGATAAACGTCTATGTTCTACGTGAATGAAAGACGATATATATACATTGTCTAGTAATAGTGATGAGTACGAATCGGACTAAGCACATCGTAGTATCATCTTTGATTGATGAGCTTTTCTTATCTCAATGTCTGTCATGTGGCAAGTGTTTGCTTCCTTTTCATATTTGATTTGATTGAGTTTGGACATAGCCTACTATCTTTCTCTTTGTTATCCCATGTGGTTCAATTGATTATTTTTACTGGTCCGCAACGGGAGAGCCAACATAAGTAACAACGATGACGACGACGAGACACTAATCATCGGAAATAAATTGTCGATTCCGTCGGTCTTCTTCTCTCTATATATAAATGCTTTCGAGATCAAACAAATCTTGAATCAAATGAATAACACATGTGTTACAATAGAACGGCCTGATTGCAATTAACCGTTGACCACCTCGAAGTAACGATGCATGTACGTTAGGATGCGCCTATGCCCGAGGATAGTCGTTCATTGTCTATAGATTTTTAATCAATCACAACTGTACAATCTTATCCATTGGAGAAATTGTTGTGACATATAGAAAAGCGGATGATGTCAACCAAAGAGGTGTAAATGGAGAATGCACGTCAGCTGGACTAGTTAGCAAGTATCCATCCACTCAACTTCAACTGAAATGATGAGAATGTAAGACACATGGAGCGTTTAAATTAGATGAACACTATAAAAATTAATTTCCTTTTGTTGTGTCCATCCAATCTATTCGTTTTCTTTTTTTTTTGATAATGCCTCGAGCTCTTCTATGAACAGTATTGGCGAAGAGAATATGTTTTCTTTTTCTATTTATTATTGTTAAAATTCAAACTCGAGCTTCTTCTTTTTCATCAACATTATTGTATTCTAATTAGACAGGATTGAGTTCAAGCGTATCGTTCTTTCTCTCATACAGCAGATGTAAACTTTCAATAGTTGACTAGCACAATCATACATCTATTACTCATTCGATCAACTATTTTTTTCTCTCTCTTAGAGATGTGTATGATCATTGAAGTGAAACGAATGAATCATACATATATACAAATATTATATGTAGAACGAGAGAGAGAGAGATATTTGTCTACCTTTGTCCGAACATAGACTAACATCATCACGTTTTCTCGACAATTCGATTGAGGTGCGTATGTGCACACTAACATTCTAAATCAAATATTTGAGTCCATATGTCTAACGCGTCGAAGATCAATAGTACAGCAGATGAATAGAAGAAGACGAAGACATATCATTGAGAAGATGAATAAAAATGGATCAACTCAATTTCTATTCGATTAACTTTCATACGTTGGTTAGTCATAGTGTATCTCAAGTAGAGAGAAAGTTGCTTTGTGACACAATAGAGTCGAAGAGAGAGAGAGAAAAACTGATTCTTCTGCTGCTTCTTTTTTTTCCTATTCTCTTTTTCTTTTCTTTCTCAGAAAAAAAATGTTCGGCATCAACGAAAAAAATATGCAATCAACCAATAGAAACATTTCTCTCTCGTCTATCTATGTGCGTAATAGACTAGCATAGCTAAAAAAAAAGAAGAGAAACACACCAATGATTGCTTGAACACATGATTTTTTTAGATTTGATCAACTATGGGTAATGATAATCAATTTGTTGAGCAGCCATTACCTGCGTTTGTCAATTCGGCAACTAGTAAAGATGGTATCGTAGCTCTTCAAACGCCTGTCGAACCAATTGAAAGCCGTCAAACACTTTTAAATGAACAGAAAATATCAACTAAGAAAACTCCGTCTACATCATCATCACGTTCTGCTTTTATCCTGTCTGCCGATAAAATCTTCGCTATATTTCTGTTTATTCTATTGATTATACTTCTCGGTTATATACTCTTTCATGGGCGAATTGTCGATCTAAAACTGAATCGTTTAATAACGAATAATGATTCGAAATCGAATGATCTTCGATTATTACTTGAAGATATCAATCGTTCGCTTAAATCTATCGAACGTGCATTAACTGAACAAACAAAAAAAACAAATATTAATCTTCAATTAAATGGACAAGATATACGAGAATTCTACGCGAATCAAACAGTATTAAATGAATTTCTACGTCGATATCGAGAACGTTTATAGAAGAATATACAATTAACTTTCGTTTTCTATCCCGGCTTTATTGAAATCTTGTCAAAAATAAGACTTTGTTTCCTATGTTTATGTATGTGTGTGTTTACTTGTTTGAAGAAAAAAAGAAAACTTCTTTTTTTTTCTTATTCATGAACTCATGTATATATGTACGATGATGATTAATTCGGCCTAAAGCAGCATGTGTAATGAGTGTGTCTCCGTCTCGTTGCACTTAGAAAAATTCTAGTCACGCACGTTGTTTTACTCGAAGAAAGCAACAAGAAATTGATAAGAGTGTGACCTAACATCTGTTTTCATTAAGTGAAAGCTAAGAATTCATTTCCGTCGACTTCAGTTAGAACAAGAAAAGAAGCAAAGGTTTGGCTGACATGTACTGCGAATAGTAATTGTGATCTTTAAATTTCGAATATGGCACGAGGCATATGATTGTTTTTCACGGATCAAATTACACATTCTTGAGCTCATGATTCGAAACTAATAGCAATTATCTAGTTGATTTCTGTTCTCGATATAAAAATACGATTTCAAGCAGAGAAAAAACTTCAAATTAACAAGTAGCAGTTGTATATATACTAATATGTATTCGAATCGAATTAATTTCTTTTGTATATTTATATTCATATCATCTGTAGGTAAAGTATGAATTTCATTTTTGTGTTAAACAATCATTTTAATGAATAAATAAATATTAGTGGGAGGTTCTCATCAACGACGTTTACTTCGACATTTACTCAGTGATCAACGTTATGATCCACTTGAACGACCAGTTCAAAATGATTCAGATACATTATCTGTTAACATGAATCTCGCTTTACAACAAGTCGTTGATTTCGTAAGTTCGATAGTAAATAGAATTTGTTATGGGATTATTGATTTTTGAATTTCTAAAACGAAAAGGATGGCAAAAATCAAGTGATGATTATCAGTGGTTGGCTTGTTTTCGTAAATTTAAAGAATTTTTGTTGTTTTTCTTGTATGTACTATGATTTTATTTGAATATAGACATGGCATGATTATAGTCTTGTTTGGGATCCACACGAGTATGGCAATATCGACACAATACGAATTCCAAGTTCACAAATTTGGACACCAGATGTTCTTTTGTATAATAGCGTTGATGAAAAATTCGATAGTACTATCAAAGTAAATGCTGTTGTTCAACATACCGGTGATGTTCTATATGTACCACCTGGAATATTCAAATCGATTTGTCCATTTAATATAGCAGCATTTCCATTTGTAAGTGATATTACTGTCGAACTATTCTATTTCGATATATCGACTCGTATTAGGATACACAAAGTTGTACTTTAAAATTCGGATCATGGACACACGATCAATCTGGTAAATGACGAAACGAAAATCGAGTTATTTTCCAAGTATTTCACTGCTTTTTTCTTAAGGAATCAATCTAACGACACAAAGTGATAAAGGCCAATTAGATGCCTATATCAGAAATACTCAATGGGATTTAGAAGGTAGATCAATTTGAGAATTTAAACATCGAAAAATTCCCGTTCGCTTTAGATTTCTCTGCATTAAACAGTGCTCTCAAATATGATTGCTGTCCTAATCTCTACCCGTTTGTTTTATTTACAGTACGCATTCGTCGACGATCACTCTATTATGTGACGAATATTGTTGGTATAAGAAAACAAAACTTTGATTTATTCATACAAATTTCTTTGTACTAGCGCCGTGTTTTCTCATCAGTTGTATGACAATACTCGGATTTTTATTAGCACCTGATAGTGGCGAAAAATTAACTTTACGTAAACGAATTCTTTTGTCTCTCAAATACAATTGTATTTATTTTTTTACGTAGAAATCACAACTCTACTGACTGTTGTTACATTCAGCCTACTTATCTCAGATATTATGCCACCGAGTTCGACAGCTATTCCCGTGATAACTATTTATTTCCTATGTGTTATGGCTATGTCGACGATATCAGTAGCTATTTCCGTCTTTGTTATCTCAATACATTTTCGAAATTCACGAAACTATTCAATGCCATTATGGGTATTGCAAAACAAAAGAAAAAAAACGACTCTCTTTTATCGAAATTCATCATTTAGGTTTCGAAATACATCTGCTATTATTTAGCTTGGGCCTTAGGTATGAAACGTCCAGGTTATAATTTAACTTGGCCAGCTATTCGTCTTCGTTGGTCAACATCGACTGATTGCTCAAAACATTCAAATGGTATACCAATACATCATATTTACGGTAATAATACATCGTCTCGTTCATCTTTAAATGGAAAAATAAATTCGACACCTTTAATAACCATTTCCAATACTCCTCTACCAAAAATGGCTCATTCATATGAAACTGAAATGATTACAACTGAACTTCGACATATCGGATCACAATTGAATTTCATACGCGATCATTTTTGGCGAGCAGAGAAACATGAAGGTGAATCTCAAGATTGGCGATTCGTTGCCATGGTCATCGATCGTTTATGTTTAATATTCTTTATACTTTGTATGATCACGTTCAGTATTTTAGTCTTTCTCTCATTATTGAACTCCTATTCTCAACAATAAATATTCTTTGTTTTTCTTTTATCAAATTTTAAAATTTCCTAAGAAAGCAAAAGTAACATTGATTGTGTCAGTTCGATTGAATTGCCTGTTGTTGTTGATCATCTCCACCGGTACCGGCTGTCAATAGTCCAGAAACGACTTCGGCTTCATAATTGACACCTTCGACTAAACAATTGGGAACATTTTCTTCGAATATCATCGTTGCTGCTTCTTTGCCATCGAATGGCGGAAGATTATACAATCGAAGTTTCTTCAATGATCTGATTTCAAATCGCAAAAATAAATTTCATCTCTTCGAAAAATCAAACAATCACGTACTTCAGTCGACAGAGTGCGAGAATGCCCGTAACACCAACGGATCGACATTCGCTTAAATCAAGAAATAATAATTGATCTTGAAATTCGTGTGCCAAACGCGATAGAAACCAGTCGTCAACATAACGACATTTCGTTAAATACATGGCTTTTAAATTTGCACAACCGACTAAAATCAAACGATAAACAGACACATTCACATTGATTTCTCTCGTACCTGCAATAGTTCACCTACCATAATGATCTAATCCGTCGATGTTAACATTGGTTCGCGAGAGATCGACAGCTTCTAATCGAAATTTTAAATTGAGAGCTAATGTACCCTGAGGTTTATCTAGACGAGTTATCCATTTTGGACGATCTGCTACACGAAATCGACCTCCAAGCTCAATAGATCGTGCTGCAGCATAGACATCAGGTCCTTGTTCGAAAAAATCTTTCTCCGTAAATCTGAATTTGTCACATTTCGAAATTTTTCAATCGATACAATTTATTTTTATTTTCTCACTCGTTTTGTTTTTGATAATTGCGTTTTAGAATCATTCGTTTGAAAAAGCCCGGCTCATTAAATCGCGCTTTCTGCATTTGAATCATATCGACAATAGCTCGAGATTTGCCGGGAATTTCGAGATTCGACTTTGTTAACCAGTATGGTTTCTTCTTCGGCAGTCGTTCTACGAGAAAATTTCATTCGAACAAATGTTTTCGAAAAAATTCTTTTTTACCTTCAGTAACATTCTTCAAATTTCTTAATATTATCGAAAATCTCATTATTGTTACCGTTCTCAAAACATCTGAAATCGGTTCAATCTTGGTTAATTTCAATAGAACAACAAAAAATGTCGGTATTAATTCGTACTATACAATAGAAAAACAACAAAAAATAACAACAAAAATTTCAATATTCGATTCAGAGTGTTTCTTTCATCGATGGTGGACTCGGATTATCCCATTCTTGATTGATAATTGTGAGCCAAGGTGTGGCATTCGATGGCAAAATATGTTCAGCACCCATAAATGTTCGGCAATCGAAATCGTGACACTTTTGTCGATAAGTTCCTTTACGCATATCAACGACGAAACTGAAAATTTTTCAATCGATGAACTTTTAATTGAATAAACTTCGTTTGAATTTACTAGATGTTATTGCTTTTGTGATGTTGTTTGATATTTTCACAGAATTTGTAATCGCCTGTGTACATAAAACTGATTTCCCATCGAAAGTCGTTCTGAACTTCTTTGGCTTTGTACAAACGACTTGAACGAGGAATTTGATTGTTGGAAGTTCGTTCTTGAGCAAGTGTCGCCATGAAATTGACTAGTTCGGGATAATCCATTGAGACTTTGTCGAGATCTTCGGCTATGTACGATGCGGAATTCGTTCGATAGAAAGTCATTTTCGTTTTCGGTGGATTTTCTTCGTCGACATGAATAAATCGTCGGATTGGTCTTGACAAAAAACAACAACAGAAAATTCTTGACGAAAAAAGAAATCATTTCAACGAACTAACCCATTGAAATAGACCAACGAGGCAAGAAATGTTTGTTTCTTCGCTTGATCCGGATCTATACTCGTCGGTTTCCATTGATTTTCACGTGCAACAGTGAAATACTCGTGTTTATCGAATTTACGAGAATCAATCAACCGAAATGCTCGATTCTTTGTATACACGCCTTTTAATAAACAAACGAATGAAGATCAGTTCGAACTGATTAACTGTGTTTTCATTACTCATATCACAAAACCAAGTGACTCCAGTTGAATCGGCTTTTTTGACGAGAAATTCGGCAATATCTTTGAAACGCATTTGACTGTAATCATCAATGCATTCGCAAGTTTCGAAACGAGCGAGACGTTGTTCGAGAGTTGAAAGAAGATTCTTAGCGAAAACATTCGATTCAGTCGAGATCGGCGTTTGTTCGAGAGGATCAAGTGAACTATTGGAGGACATAGCTGAACAATGGTGGTTAATTAAACAACCATGGATGTCTTCGAGAAGAAAATTGACAAAACGACCGACAGCTTGATTGTCGAGAAACGGATCATTTGTTTGAAAGATCAAATGCCGACTGAATTTCGTCGACGATCTAAAAGACGATGATGTGTTTATGAAGTTTCCTAAGCAAAGATCGAATGGATGATAATTACGTTGAATCAAGAACAAGAACATTTTCGAATGAATAAATTAATTCATCGCTTCGATTTTTCATAAAATTTAAAGTAAACTAAAACAAAAGGCCAGGCAGAATTGAACAAATCCAATTGAGATTCCTTCAGTCAGACTTCGATGAAATTGTTAGTTAATTTCGGTCCATCAATATTAGGATTAGCAGCAATGTCGTATTCGAGATCAAAATAAAGTTTCGATGGTTTTTCTTAAATATAAAAACTCGTCATCAAATTCAAGAATATTTTTCTACGTGGATATTTTACTATCGACAATAATTTCATATGTATGTCGTCGTAATTTCGGTAATTGACTAGAATAAAACTCGAATATTAAACAAACAAAACAGATTATCTACTAGTATTCTTTAAAAAAAACATCGATATCGGCAACTTGATATCGTCGAATGCCGTCCGGTAGAGATTGAAATGTGAATA